>Ga0307510_10003187_pt1 | contig 19041 bp, 16 predicted proteins | sample 12_EM_MG_FD_207224 | JGI IMG/M metagenome (GOLD analysis project Ga0307510, IMG submission 207224) | Populus trichocarpa ectomycorrhiza microbial communities from riparian zone in the Pacific Northwest, United States - 12_EM | ecosystem: Host-associated > Plants > Roots > Unclassified | place...
GTGGTTAGGAAGGTTGTCTGCTTGTCTTCTTTGTACGCGCTTGTGAGTGTCGTCTAATTCTCCGATGAGTTGTATACCCGCCAGGGTAGATGATGTCTGTGATGCTCCGCGGAGCCTGGGTGGAAAGCCTGACTTGTGTTAAGGGCCAAGGACCCTAAGGTGCGACGTGCACGGGTTTGTATAATGGCGGCGGGACTTGTACTTCAAGGAATAACAGGTAGCGAATGCTGATCCTTGGATGCGCTGGTATGAGTGGTCTGCACGCGTGCAAGACACTAGTAGGGATAATAAAAGATGTAGAGGAGAGTCTCGACGATGTTCGAGACGACTTGCACGAAGTGCGGGCGAAAACTGAAGGCGCTGTGGAAGCTACAACACTTGGGATTAAACCAAGTCAGGCTTAAGGCCCAACTCTAGGAAAACACAAGGGTTTATATACATGTAAAGAGGCTGTATGACTAAGGCCTAATACGACGAGTACTTGTACTAGTAACGAGTCATAGTCCAAAAGATGGAGTCATATACTGCGGAACTGACTCGCGCGTGAAGGTAACAAAAAAGGGGGAGTCAGTATGAGTCATGGAATGAGGCTATGAAGAAAGTATAGTAAACGGGCCGAGAATCCGGAAGCGAGGCTGAGGTAAGCGAATAGAGACGAGTCAGGGGTAGGGATAGGGTCATGTGAGGTCAGGTGAGGGAGTATCAGGTGATGCGCAGGTGACTTGGGAGCAGGTGATATAGGACAGGTGACTTTGAAGAACAGGTGACTGGAATGGCATGTGACTGGTCATGTGGGTGGTCAGGTGACTAGTCAGGTGATTGGTCATGTGATTGAGGTGGATAGGTGGTTGGTCACATGATTGAGGTGGATAGGTGGTTGGTCACGTGATGGGAAAGGCTTAGTAAGCAGGTGGAAAATGAAAAATGCACCCTGTGTGAGCCCAAGAACGTAACAGAATAGCATCACAGGTCAACCACATGTTCTATAAGAACTCAATGCGGCCACAAGACAATGGCCACAAGCATGCACCACCAACAAACAAACTTATAAGAAGCCTGGAGTGCTTCCATTGCCACAAGAAGGGCCACTATGCCTGTCACTGCCAAATTAGACGCCGAGTCAATCATGATCGACAAGAAGTTACAATCATTAACTCCATTTGAAGCTGTCCGGATATGGGAATTCTACCCATGAACCAACTTGCCAAAAGGATCCAAGAGAACAAGAGTGCCAATAGTTTCGATGCTCTCAAGGAAGAAACCCTGGATCACTCCCCACAGCTATTGGATGCAAAGAAACTCAAGAAACTCATTGCTGACAACCAGCCACCAGCACATATGCTAGGACCACAGAAGATCAAGGCGATACAAGAATATATCATAGCTAATGCCCACAAATTTGATAAAGCCACTCACCAGAAACTGATCAAGCTATGTGAACCAAAGTCAAAGCCCACTGTAAAGCAGTTGGGAGATGCACATGCCTATCCAAAGTTGAAGCCCTCTGCAAAGCAGATGGGAGATGCACTCAAGAAACAAATCCAAACTATGGATGAAAACACAAAAATTAGAACGCTCAACAAGCTTATCCCAAAAGATGGATTTAACATCCAGAAAATTGAAGCCCTTGCCAAAACTTTTGGACTAGACAGTGTCTTCGTCAACAAAAGTAATTCAGTCCAAGTCCAATTTGCACTTATCAGCTACAAAAGGGAAACAACAGAAATTGGCCTCCTTGATACCAGAGCCACGGAAAATTTCATTGACTCAGAAACTGTCAAAAAGCTCTGCCTAGGAATGAAGGAACTCCCTTACCAGCAACCCGTCTTTAATGTTGACAGAACAACCCAACAGACAAGGAAAAATCAGCCACTACTGCAACCTCATGGTTAGCAAAGGAAATGTACAACAACAACTATGTTTCTTCATCACAAATCTAGGAAGAGACCGCTTCCTTTTTGGCTACCCCTGGTTCAAGGCATTCAAACCCAACATTGATTGGGAAGCAGGAACCCTCAAAGGACCAAAAGTCAAGGTTGAAACCATCTGGAAAGTTACCTGGGACAAAGCACAAGGCTACCTCAAGGAGAAGAGACAAAAACAAGAAGACAACAATCTCATCATGGAAACCCACGAAGCAATTATGGAAGAACTAGAAGACCAAAGCCAACCAAACATATGGATTGGAAGAACCACTATGGAAGTCAACAGGACCTACAACGCAACTGAAATGGCTCACAAATACATGGAGCAAAACAAGAAGGAAGAAATCACCCTACCTGAAGAATTCAAGCAACATGCTCTCCTCTTCTCAGACAAAGAAGCCAAGAAATTCCCCCCATCACGTCCATGCAACCATAAGATCGAGCTTACAGCTGAAGCTCCAGCAAAGTTCAACTGCAAAACCTATCCCATGAGCCTCAAAGATCAGGAGGCAGAAAACCAGTTCCTTGACAAGAACCTAGCCAAGGGATATATCATCCCATCCAAATCACCCTACAGATTTAGCACATTCATAGTCCCTAAAAAGGACAGCAAAGAGAAATGCTATATCATCAACTACCACCCACTCAATGCAGTTACCAAGAAAGATGTCACCCCCCTTCCTAACCTTACCCAATGTATTGAAGACCTCCAAGGAATGGAGCTGTTTAGCAAATTCAACATACGTTGGGGCTACAACAATATTCGCATATGCAAAGGGGATGAATGGAAAACCGCCTTCAAAACCCACCATGGGCTATTCAAGCCCAAAGTCATGTTTTTCAGAATGAGCAACTCACCACTGACATTCCAGAGGTTTATGAACCTCATGCTAGAAGATCTATATGAACACTTCGAAAATAAAGGAGTCCACAACATCAGGAAGATATTCTGAAGCTACATAGACAACTGTGGACTAGGAACAAAGCTCAAAGACATCAAGTTACACATCAAGATCCTCCACTATGCCTTCGACCTCCTAGCCAAAAACAGACTACATCTCAAGCTCAGTAAATCCATCTTCATGCAGCCAACTATGGACTTTCTAGGAGTATGCCTCACCAAGGACGGTGCAACAGTTGACCCAGCCAAAATCACTGGAATAGCAGACTGGCCAGAAAATATCACAACCCTCAAAGGAGCCTGCTCATTCATTGGAGTCTTGGGATACCACCACATGTTTATCGCCAGATTTTCCTCCATTATAGCCCCCATTACATGCCTTTTCGGAAAAGACGTCCCATTCAAATGGACACCAGACTGCATAGCTGCAGTTAGAGAACTCAAGAAGCATATCACTAGCACCCCAGTGCTCATATGCCCAGAGCCCAGCAAACAATTTGAGCTGGAGGTTGATGCATCTCAAATAGTGACTGGAGCAATACTCTATCAGAGAGGACCACCTATCACATGACCTAATGGCACAGAAAAGCCAGGACCACAGCATCCCTGCGGTTTCCACTCCCAGAAATTTACCAGCACAGAGAAAAATTACCCCATTTACAACAGAGAATTCCTGGCCATCATGCACGGCCTCAGAAATTGGGACTACCTTCTCAAAGGTACTGAGAGGCCAGTACTTGTCTATACTGACCATGCAAACCTCTGCTACTATCACGACCCCAGGAAAATTGGACCAAGAGTCACAGGATATCTACCAGAATGAGAACAATACAACATGATACTGGAATACAAGCCAGGAGCCTCAAATCGAGCAGACAGACTATCAAGATGTGAAGACCATGATGATGGCAGCAACCCAGAAAATGAAGACATCACTATATGGCCCAGCAAATATTTCTGCGATCACCATACAAGTATTTGGAGAACCTCCATGGACAGGAGCAACCCTGGAAATGGGCGGCCTGATGGAGAGAACGAAAACATCCAAGTTATGGATTGGGACACGCTAGAAAGCACACTGGACAGTAAAGTCAAATTGGCACAGTACCAAGATCAGAAGAAACTCAAGCAATGGGTCAAAGCATTCAAACAAATCACCCTAGCAGACGGAACCCACTGGTATCATGGGAATGCCTTAGTTGTTGTGGCAGACAATACCCTTAGGAGGGGAGTAACATCCCTTTTTCACGACCAATTAACTGCTGGCCACCCTGGAATTTCAAAAACACTCCAATTAATTTCGCCATACTACTGGTGGCCCAACATGAAAGCCTTCATTACCAAGTACATCTGAGGATGTACAACCTGTCAAATGAACAAAGTAAACACTCATCCTAGCCATCCACCCTTGTCACCAATCACTCCTATTGAAAACGCTCGTCCATTTGAGACCATTGCCATGGATTTCATCACAAAGCTACCACCCTCTGGAGGCTACAACACTATCCTGATGATCACAGACACTGATTGTACCAAGGCCTCTATGTTCTTGCCTTGCAAAGAAACTATAGACTCAAAAGGAGTCACACAACTATACCTGACACATGTCCTACCACATTATGGACTACCCAAGAAGATTATCTCAGACCAAGATCCCCGGTTCACCTCACACTTTGGAAAGGAGCTATGCCACCTCCTAGACATCTGCCAAAATATCAGCACAGCCTACCACCCCCAAACAGATGGAGCCAGTGAACAAGCAAACCAATCTCTTGAACAGTACCTCAGGATGTTCTGCAGAACACAACAAAATAACTGGCACACCTGGCTACCTCTAGCCCAATACACAAAGAACTCATGGCCATCCACCACTACAAAGAAAGCCCCATTTGACCTCCTTGTTGGATATACTCCATGTGTACATCAGCCCACCAGATCAACCGACATTCCCACTCTAGAAAAATGTCTTACCAATATCAAAGAAGCCAGAGAAGCCGCCCAAGAGGCCCAACATAAAGCACAAGACAGCTGGATAAAGCTAAAGCCAAGATACAAACCATTTGCAATTGGAGACAGAGTCTGGCTGGAAGGAACCCACTTAAACTTGCCAGCAAATGTCACTCCGAAGTTATCACCAAGGCGATACAGACCCTTTTGGGTAGTCGCCATCATATCAAATGCTGCATTCAAAATAGAACTGCCAAGCCATTGGAAGATTCACAATGTCTTCCATGCATCATTACTAACGCCATATCGAGAAACAGAAGCACACGGCCCAAATTGGATAGAACCGCCACCTGACATCATAGAAGGAGAACCAGAATGGGAGGTAGAGCAAATCCTCCAATCAAGACGCTTTGGGCAAACCAAAAAGAAGCAATACCTTGTCCGCTGGAAAGGATACTTGCCCTCTTATGACTCATGGGTTGATGAATCAGACCTGAACGCCACAGACCTTGTCACAGACTTCTACGCCAGCCACCCTGCAGCTATTTGCTCTTGCTTAAAAGCCATGGAAACAACAGAAGAATATTCCCCATCATGCCCTGCCGACCAGATTACTCCCATCCCTCCAAGCAGTCTTTCTTCTTCTTCTGCTTGCTCTTCAGAGACCCCACTATCTTCCCCAACCCATACCAGTTTAAAGAGTTCATACCAGCAGCCAGAAAGCCAGGATCACTACAGAGAGCCATCCATATCACCTTCGAACACTCCCTCCTCCACTCCAGCTTGTGTAAGGAACACTACTGCCCCTACCACCACCAATAGATGGCACAGCATCCGAACCTACCTAACCAAGGATTCCCCATGTCCACTATCTTCACCCTTGGAACAGACAACAGAATTATCCTCATCAGAGTACACACAGAAGCCGATGACCTACACCTATTTGCCGCCTTTGTCAGAAGGGACGACTTCACCATCAGACTACACTGGACCAACTGGGAGCCAGGACAAGAAGAGACTGTCATCAATCACAATGGAAATGATGTCCCAGTTGACAGCAAAGAACTGATTATTAGTGCCTCAATCAGACATCAGCGCTACTACCACACCGGACCCCCATTTCACTTCCAACCCCCCACAGAAACACACACAGAACCAGAGTCACCAGGACACCCGCCCCTATATACAACCAACCCAGACGCCCCATCAGAGGAACCAAGTCCTCTCAACCCCACCACCAGTACTACCGGACTTTATCCTGGAAGTGAACAACATGCAGAGACAGAAACAGAACCAGAAGAAGAAAATGAAAACAGCGACACTACCAGTCAATACACTGATGCCGGACTACTCCACTGAGACGTCCTCCTTGCCATCGCAGAAGCAGAAAACACAGAACCTTAAAGCAGAACTCAAGAAAGAAATCCTCAAGTTAGTTGTCAAGGATTTCATTGCTATGGACAACAAGTGGAAGTGCAACCTAGGATGCTTTGAGACACAGACACTAGCCATTTACTTCAGGAAGCTCAACAAGGACACGGCTCTCTATCTACTCAGGATATACCCCCAGCTCTACTTCACGACGACCAACCTGCTGAAAGGCAGAGGACTTATGCTGCCCAATCCCAGTCAGGCCAAGTGGGCACACTTCTCGCTGAACTACCACAAGGAACTCAGGGCTCAGCTAGCCAAGGCATGTAATCGTGTGGAAATGATTCCCTTAGGAGGAGCCTCATGTTATGATCCACCCCAATTTTTCTCATCCTTGTTGGACCCCCTCCTCATCACTCTATCCAACCCTTCACCTATGGCCAAGCGACCATTACCATTGAACCCATCATCCTTACCAGACCTGCCACCGCTACCGCCCAGTGAACCATCCAAACCATTGTCACCCCATGATCAGCCCCCAGTTGAGCCCCTTGTCCCCATCCCATGGAACATCCATTGTCGGGAATACTCCTCAATAGAGATGTACCAAGAGCCACCAGTAGAGAACCCACTGGAAGATCCAGACAGTCCTATGGAGGACGCGCCACCCTTAGAGCCAGAGCCATTCATTCCATATGAACCCGATGTCCCTGGAGGCAACACGCATGCCTTGTCCCCAGAAGAGTCCCCCATCTTACCATGGCAAGAGTACCTTGCCCTGGATAGTCCAGTGTCCCGCAAGCACTCCCTGTCACCTACAAGTTCCTCCTCAGCGCCCATACGCCAACACACCAGTAGAGAAGGCAGCTACCACTCAATCACACCTACTGCCTTGTCGCCCATAGCTGGCACCTCGCCCCAGAGTCAGGGCTACCAGTTGACCTCTCCCGGAGGATCCACAGACAATCCCTCATCCATGCAGAGCTCCACAGACAACGTGGATAGTGACATGGCCCTTAATTGGGTCACCATCAATATGGACTACCTTAAAGGGTAGTTGCTTATGCTAGATGCCCATTAGACCAGAATGGGCACACAGAGATCAGATCTCCTCGGATCAACTTCAAACCTCATGGTCGTCATCACATCATGATGACGCTTCTCTTCTTGGAATGACCTGCCGCCATTGTTCGACCCTTAAGGATGGATTAGGCAACTTGTCAATCTGTCATTTGCTCTTGCTCATTCTCTATTGTTCGACTCATACAGACTGCAGCACTTGTCCGCGGAGTACCATACGATACAGACAGCCCCCTCTTGACCAGAAGTACCTACCTTAGTGACCATGGCCCGTGCGCGGCCGTGCCTGTATATAAGCGCCCTGTATTTCGACAGTCAAGCCCTAAGCTTGACTTGATTCTCAATATCAATGTTCTTGAAAGCTCCCCAAGTGCCTCCCCTTTTCCTCCTCTCTTACATAAGCCTCTCAGAGTCGTCTCTAGCAACACTAGAGACTTCTACCTCTTCAAGTACTCGCCACCAGTTCACCTCTTAGTACAAGTTGTACTATCAAGGCCCATTGAAGCCTTAACATCAACGCCAATGACTTGACACATCAGTCTCTTGCCACAGCACCCTTGCATGCCACATGCCCTCCTCCTTCACCCCTTGTCCGATGCTTCACTCTTGCCGCCACACAGGTCCCCTTGCCGACTGACTGGGAATCACTGCCGACGTCACTCGCTGCACCCACTGCTGTTGGCAAGCACCACAAGACCGCCCCTGCTAGCTGTCAGCCAGTGCCACACATGTCAAGCTTGATGCTTCATTATTCGGCCCTTGTTCGGGTCCACAAGTTGTTGGACATGTAGATTGCTGGATATGGAGTTATTGGACCTTTAATCGTATGTTTCTTTGTGTCTCTTTTTGTTTAGACTTGTCACTCCTTCTGCTAGCCCTTGCCCCTTGCCTTTGCCATTGGACATTGATCCACACCACTCCCTTCAACCCTGCACTGCTGTCGCACCTTGACATACCATTCACTCTTGCTTGCTCATCTATTTGCCAGACTCCTCTTTCCATATGATACTGCATGGCTTGTCGCCAGCAGAACTCCACTCTCTGTTTCCCCCCTTTTACCATTCCTTCATTTCTTCATGTAGCACACATTGTCTCATCATTTCGGACTCAATATATATACCCAAGCCCAGTCCTGGCAAATGCCAGGCAACTGTGGCCTGTTTCTTCCCCCTCTCTCTCTCTGTGTGCCAGGCAACTGTGGCCCTTCTCCTATCTCTCACGATGCTCTCTGATCAACTTGTTACATCCTTGATATTGTTAATGAACACCTGTCCGCAGCAGCAAGGATAACAACTTGTGCATACCGCCCTCGCTCACTCCCGGCGCGTTCTCGATCTTGGGTGCACCACTTGGGTTTTATCTCTAACCTTTCCTCTCGAACTCTTGTGCAGATGTTCCATCTGCAATATACTACCATGGAAGGTGGACAAACATCGCGGCCAGGTGGTGGGTTTCTGGAGTCACCCTTTGGCTCCTTGTCATTGCTTGATATAGGAGACGATTCCTCCAATGCAACTGGTGGATCCTCTTCTGTCACAATGAGCGGATATATGAGTGGACTGGACAACAAGGTCAAAATTCTGTTCTATTCCTCAGGATTATACTTGGCAAAAGCTGGAGAGTGCGATACAGGTGTGTAATTGAGTCTTACTTGGTGTGGGTTACCAATATCGTTTTAGGGCTCTTTTTTGTTATCAAAGGATTCTTAGATATTGTTCTCCCCACCAAAAAGCAATCCCCTCCAGAAAAGGAACCAATGGTGAAGCCACCCATGTCAAGTGTAGACTCCTTATACAATGTCAATACAGCATCCAGCAACGGGGATAGCAACATCTCCAGCATTAGTAGTGTCACGGACTGCCCCGCTTACCTAACTTCTCCTTCCTATCTTGTTTCTTCTTGTCCACCTTTGTCCGTGACTCCAGGCCGCTTTGCCCACTGCTTACATACTTATTCATGGACTGATCTTGCATTTTCCAGAGACTTCCATACATTTCCTCCTCGTTCTCTCACCGTCTGCGACCTTCTCGTGTCTTCCTATAGTTTCCCTCGCTTGTGTATATAAACTGTACTCCATAGCATAGAACGGCTTTCCTAAGCTCGTTCTATTTGTGCAATCAGACTTTGATAGTCTCTTCTCACTATTGAACGCGTGCGGCTTCCATCAAACGAACCTCCTTGCATTAGTCAGCCTCACTGCTAATTGCCCTTGACTCTATACGTCTCAAGATCATGTGCTAGTGTCTCGCTCGATTCCAAGTCACATCTGACTTGTGTAATCAACGCTCATCATCCTCTTTGTCACGTGACGACTCACGTGACTGATTTCCCCTTTGGGAACGACCCCTCCTCGAAACCCATCTTTATAATCTCATCTGAGATCCCCGAACCCCGAGATCCCCAAACTCGATCTGACACAGTGGTCTGACCGTGACATTAGAACGAGCTTCTTCTCTCCCTCACGATGACTTCAACTCCCTCCGGATCGAAGGAGAAACAGAAAACCCCCGAAGGACTAGGCATTCCCACCAACTGGCGCATACGCGCAATCGACCAACCAACTGAAGAATCATTAGCAGTATTGGACCTTCCTTTTGAAACAAAACCTGAAACCAAAGACACAGTTCCATCTGAATTCTCCGAACAAGTCCGCCATCTGGTCGCGGGACAAGACATTGTCATTCATAAAGATGGGACAGAAGTCTCAAAGAAAGCGCCCTTCACTGCCTACTATGCTTGCTACAAAGGAGCTCTTCTTGCCCTATCCAACGTATACAGAGTCTGGTTCGAAATCCGACTCAGAGCAGGAAACACTTATGAATGCTTCCAATTGGCTCGGCCCAGTCTTCAATTAAAAGATTTCCCAATGAAAGGAATCAATTACGCACGATTGAAGCTTACCAGTCTCCCCATCACTAGAGCTCCATCTCAAGCAACATCCCCAATCCGGTTGGCTCCACTGGATATGTCCACAGTTACACCACACGACGGAGATGTCTTTCATGAAACCAACCCAGACAAAAGGGACGCACCAGCCAGCAACACTAGCCGATCCTCTTCACCAGAACCCGCGGAACAACCCGAGCGAAAGTCTTTTGCTGGATTTGGGTCCTGGAGGATGCGCTCTTCCCGAACAGCTAGACAGCCTTCTAGGCCTCCCCCACGTCACCCTAGAGGTACCAGAGACGATCCCTTCGGTCTCAATGACCTTGTAGATGAACCGGAAAGAACAAACGACAAAGGACGTTGTTTAGAAGGAATTCATCCAGATAAATTCGAAGGAGATCGATCCAAGACTTGGCGATTCCTAAATCAATTTAATAGGTTCATGCTGATGAATCGCAAAGCCGACATCGCCAAAGACCCCATCTCCAAGTGCATCTACTTCATGTCACTTCTTGACGGAGAAAAGGTCAATGGATGGGTAGACATGGCCTTTAACTGGCTCGAAGAAATCAAGGCTGATCCAAGCCTCATCGATCAATTTTCCGATCCATGGAAAATGATGGAAGCAAAATTCAAGGTCTCCTTCACGGATTACGCAGAAAGGGAAAGAGCCCAAGACCAGCTCGGAAAATTGAAAATGACTGGTGACAATCTTGACAAATACCTTGCTGCGTTCGAAACCCTTGGAAGTCAAGCAGAACTAAACCCAGACAACCCATTGAATCTACGCACATTCGCTCAAGGACTTCCTTGTCAACTGGCCGACGCCTGCTTAGCAATGGAGAATCCGGACACTTACGAACAATGGAGGGCAGCAGCTCAACGACAACAGGTAATCTACCTGAAAAAGAAAGTGTTACACTCTGAGTATGGGACTCGCAACCCTGCTCGAAATGCTAGTCAAAATCCCCAACAGAAGCAGAATACTGGTTGGGTTTGGCGTCGCCCCAGGGGAAACCCCAACTCTAACAACCAAAACTGGCGCGGACAAGGAAATCGAGCACAACCCCCTCGACCTCGTCTCCCTCCCCAAAATGATGATGCTATGGACCTTTCAGTAATCCGAAAGGCCACCACCGACAAAGAAAAAGAGAAGTACCGACGAACGGGACATTGCTTCCAATGCGGAAAGCACAGACATCTCACTCACAACTGTCCTAATAAACCCGCTCGCGCTCGCACTGTCCAAATAGAAGACAGTCAGTCGGCTGCGTCTAGCAACAATTCTTCTTTCGCCCCAACACCCTCCCTCGCTGCGCGAGTGGCCCGCCTGACCGAAGAAGACCGCGGAGTGTTCATGGATGAAATGCGCTCCTTAGGAGAAGATATGGATTTTCTTGGCGCCTGAGTACTACGGCTCTTACTCGGGCGGTTCTGAATAGTTCTGGTTCTATGTATATAGCTCGAAATCATGCAATTCAAGTCCCCTTTCAGCTACGAACCAAAACGAAACAAGTCGACCAAAAGGCATTACTTGACTGTGGTGCCACAGAATGTTTTATCCATCCACAAGCAGTGGAACGCCTCAAACTGGTAACCAGGAAACTGGCTAAACCTCAAAAAGTACAAAACGTCGACGGCACGCCCAATAAATCTGGCAAAATCCTCGAAGCTGTCAACCTCCTGGTTAACAATAATGGTCGAAAAGCCTCCCACGCCTTCTTTGTCGCCAATATTGGACGTGACAATTTCATTCTAGGATATCCTTTCTTTGAGGCGTCCAATCCCAACGTTGATTGGGGTGGCGGTCGTATCAAAGGATTCACAACAATATCGTCGTCAAATGCCGGAATATGGTGACCTCCCCAACAAGGGACAAAAAGAAGAGAATCGACCCCAGCCTGGGTACGATGCATTCCCAGGTGGGAAGAAGGCGACGAAATCTGGCTCCAGACCAAGATCGCCAAAACCACAGTTGCTCAACAACTCGCGGAAGCAGCTACAGACAAAACGAAACAGACCTGGCAGGAACTGGTTCCAGAGCGGTATCACCGTCATGGCAAGGTCTTCTCTGAAAAAGCTTCTGAACGCTTTCCTGATCGTCGCCCTTGGGACCACGCCATTGAATTAAAAGACGATGCACCTGCTTCTATAAACTGCCAAGTCTACCCGCTATCGCCAAAGGAGAAGGAAGAGCAACGAGAGTTCCTCTCTCAAAATCTTCGCCTCCAGTGGATTCGCCGTTCGAAATCTCCCTACGCCAGTGGCTTCTTTCTGATTCGCAAGAAAGATGGTAAATTCCGTCCTGTACAAGACTATTGGAATTTGAACAAGTGGACCATTCCCAATAAATATCCACTCCCATTGATCTCAGAATTGATCTACGATCTCGCAGAGAAACGCCTTTTCTCAAAGTTCGACATTCGTTGGGGATACAATAACATTCGTATCAAGGAAGGTGATGAGTACAAGGCCGCCTTCAAAACCAGCGAGGGCCTCTTTGAACCAACAGTGATGTTCTTTGGCCTGACAAATTCTCCCGCTACCTTTCAAACGATGATGGACGACATCTTCCAAGAAGAAGTTGCACAGGGATGGCTTCATATCTATATGGACAATATGATTATCGCCACTGAAGATGACAAGGTCCTCCATGAACTTCGCGTCAATCACATCCTCGATAAACTTGAGAAGTTTGACTTATTCCTTAAGCCCGAAAAATGTAAATTTCATCAACAAGAGGTCGAATACCTTGGAGTGCTCATTGGCAATGGCTCCGTCAAAATGGATCCCATTAAAGTTCAAGGGATCTCTGAGTGGCCTACCCCACTAACGGTCAAAGATGTACGGAGCTTCTTAGGCTTTTGCAACTTCTACAGAGCATTCATTAAGAACTTCTCTGACATCGCATGCCCTCTCAACGACCTCACTCGCAAGAATGAACAATTCATCTGGTCGAAAGAACGTGATGAGGCTTTCCTCCGTCTTAAAGCAGTTTGTAGTAGCTATCTGGTTCTCCACACACCTGACTGGACCAAACAATTCATTATGGAAACGGACGCGTCCGGATATGCCCTTGGTGTGGTCATCGCTCAAGAGTTTGAAGACGGCATCCATCCCATTGCCTTCCACTCTAGGAGTCTCCTACCGGCAGAAAAGAACTACGATGCTCACGACAAGGAACTGGCTGCCATCATTTTTGGATTCAAGTGCGGTTGCTCTCTCTTCCTGGGCGCCACACATGCGATTCGCGTCCGCACCAATCATAAAAATCTTCAGTATTTCCGTGACCCTTGCAAGATCACGGGCCGTCAGGCCCGGTGGATTGAGTTTTTACAGGACTTCGACTACTCTCTCAAGCACATTCCTGGGTCAACAAACACCGTGGCTGATTTGTTGTCGCAAAGAAAAGACCTTAACAAGGGGGTGGATTCCAACGAACCGCGCATCCTACTCCCTGACCACCTCTTCGCTCTGACAAATCCTATCGCTCCGACTAATCCTATCAAGGTACACAAAGTTTTTCTTGAAGACGACCACGACCTACGACGCGACATTTTACAAACCCTCCACGATTCCCCTGCAGCAGGACACCCGGGCATTTCGAATACTTGGGAACTTGTCCACGAACAGTATGAAGGCCCTAGACTTCGAGAATTCGTTGAACAATACGTAAAGGGATGTGCACGCTGTCAGGAGTCCAAAACCAACGTACACCGATCAAAAGCACCCCTACAACGTTTTGATACACCCATAGAAGAAGGGCCTTTCCAATACGTTTCGATGGATCTCATCACAGACCTTCCCAAATCACAAGGCTTCGATTCCATCCTCATGATTGTGGATCAAGGATGTTCTAAAGCAGCTAAATTCATTCCATGTACTAAAATGATCGACAGTACAGGGGTGGCTCTCGAATACCTGAAACACCTCGTGCCTTGGTTCGGACTTCCCAAACGGATCATCTCCGATTGCGACCCTCGATTCACCTCCGCATTCGCAAGAGAAATGTGCAAGGCTTTGGGAATCCAACAAAACCTGTCTATGGCCTTTCACCCCCGTACCGACGGACAGACGGAACGCATGAATGCTTGGATCGAACAGTACTTACGACCTTGGACCTCAGGAAAACCTTCGGCCTGGAGCCAACTCCTCCCCATTGCCGAGTTCGCACACAACTCTTGGAAGCACGATGTAGCATGCAGATCTCCTCATGAACTTCTGATTGGAATCAAACCACAGGTGATTCTGAAACATCTCGAAGGTCTGGTACCTGCTGCGGAAACACGCCTTCGCCTCCTGGATGAATCTAGACAACTGGCCCAGAAGCTTCTGCAAAACGTACAAAACTGCAAGGATAACAAGAAGCTGACGGAGATTAACGAAGGTGACCAAGTCTGGCTAGAGGGTCGCAATCTCTCTATTGCCGGAAACTGCAAACTTTCCCCAAAGCGATATGGCCCCTTCAAAGTCTCACAAAAGATAAGCCCTGTTGCAATGCAGCTCGATCTTCCCAAGTCGATGAAAATTCACAATGTGTTTCACACGGATCTCCTCCTTCCATATAAGGAGACGGAACAATATGGCACGCCCTATACACGCCCCCCTCTGATCATCGATAGTGAGGAAGAATACAAGATCGAGAACATTCTAGAAGCACGGCGTTTTGGCAAGAAACGTAAACTCCAATACCTCGTGCACTGGAAAGGGTACCCTCATTCCGATGACCAATAGGTTGATCACAAAGACCTCAACGCCCCAGATTCACTAGCCGATTTCTACCTAACCAACTCCGCTACGGCTGGACGACCAACCGTATAAAAACACTCATTGAAACCCCCAATCTGTCTTCATCCCCCCACTAGTTCTTCACACTGGCCTCTCCATTCGACATCTTTTACGGATACGACGAACGCTTCCAACAATACCTATTCAGCATTCACCGTACTGACTCTACCTTCGCCGACAACCTCGCCACCATTTTCAATCAACAACTTGACGATATGACCGACGCTAACTCTGCTATCTTTGTCCCGTCCCGTTCCCCTTCGCCCACTCAAGAATCGGCAGGCGGCACCCCTTATGTCGTCACCTCTCCCCCTCCAGACAGTCCCACAAATTCCGAAGCAGCCTGGCCCCACCAAATGATGTTGGAGCACGTCTCCGCCATGCTTGGGGTCGACGTCGAAGAAGTTCGTCGCCAATTCCCTGACAACCGTTCTCTCCTATGCATCGACTCCTCCCTCCACATCGCCCCATCCTTTTCAAACGCGCAGGTTAAGAAGATCCGCGCTTCCATTCGTAATCGTGTCACCAAGGAGCGCAATTGCCACCCCAAAGAGTGTATGTGGTGTGGAAAGGTCGGTCACATGATCGATGACTGTTTCTGCATTGGTCTGTGTCGCCACTGCTCACGCCGCGGACACACCAGAGTCGATTGCAAGGACCCCCATAGTATGTGCCTCGAATACGGAGACTGCAAGGTCTACCCGACCCATCCTAACTTCGAACGTGGGTACTGTGCCGCCGTCGATGATAATGTTGATGTTTAAAGGACGTTAACAAGGGGGTAATGTCACGGACTGCCCCGCTTACCTAACTTCTCCTTCCTATCTTGTTTCTTCTCGTCCACCTTTGTCTGTGACTCCGGGCCGCTTTGCCCACTGCTTACATACTTATTCATGGACTGATCTCGCATTTTCCAGAGACTTCCATACATTTCCTCCTTGTTCTCTTACCGTCTGCGACCTTCTTGTGTCTTCCTATAGTTTCCCTCGCTTGTGTATATAAACTGTACTCCATAGCATAGAACGGCTTTCCTAAGCTCGTTCTATTTGTGCAATCAGACTTTGATAGTCTCTTCTCACTATTGAACGTGTGCAGCTTCCATCGAATGAACCTCCTTGCATTAGTCAGCCTTGCTGCTAATTGCCCTTGACTCTATACGTCTCAAGATCACGTGCTAGTGTCTCGCTCGATTCCAAGTCACGTCTGACTTGTGTAATCAACGCTTGTCATCCTCTTTGTCACGTGACGACTCACGTGACCGATTTCCCCTTTGGGAACAACCCCTCCTCGAAACCCATCTTCATAATCTCATCTGAGATCCCTGAACCCCAAGATCCCCAAACTCGATCTGACACGGTGGTCTGACCATGACAAGTAGCCCCAAAGAATCACCCAAACCATCTGCGCTGAGTGCATCCCACCCAGATTTGTCAATAAGAGGTCAACGACCACTGTTCACAGTGAAACCTGGAGGCATCGCTGGATATTTAGGTGACATTATTCCTCTGGAATGATAAGGTGTTGATTTACATTTCATTGCATTAGCATCCTTGTCCAATACTACATCATCTCACAAAGGCACTTTCCTTTCAGATGCTTTTGGGCCCGTCAAATACATTGTCAAGAACCCTGAACAAGAAGCAATTGCAGAGATGAAGAGTGGCAAATGGGTTGTGTATGCTGCACGCACTCTAATGGTTTGATTCTGGGACCTTGCCAAGGTCAGTGTAATTCTCCCTAGTTTCCTGTAGATATGGCCTTACCATATTTCCTATCTTAGAAAGCTGACAATCTGGATATTTTACTTGTCCTTGCCAGATACCTACTGATGCACACGACATTCATCCACCTGTTTCTTGTGTCTTGCAGCTTGGGCTCCAACTTCTTGTTAACCATGGCAATCCTCTCATTGTCAACTCTTTCCTTCATGGCGCGAATATGGTGTAGAATCCTTCCTATGTCATATTCGAGCCTAACCCCACCTCTCTGAGGTTACCAACTTCTATTATGCCAACGTGATCACAGGCACACAGTGGGTCAAGGGCAGCTGGACATGACTTGATTCACTATCTAGGTGGAAATGTATGCGTTGGCGTGGTTGAGGTGAGTCACAGCATGCCCTCACTGCATGTTATGACTTGATTTATCATCTCCCCAGATACTCTTTCTGAAATATACCAACATAGATTGATGGAATTATGAATCATACTCTACTTCTGTGGCCTACCTACTACATACCATGTTATTAAAAATTATTGCTGTTGCGGGCGCTCATGCCTTCATGTTGCTTAAGAGTGATCGAACCCAATTTTCTGGCCTTATTTCACTTACTATTGATTGTCATTTCGTTATTTCGCTTATCGATGAGTTATTCCGGCGTTAGCTCTCGCTAGCGCGGGGGGTTTTTCCTGATGTAGTTGCTGTTGTAGTGGAAAAGACATAGACCACTGCCGAGTTTACTGCCAGGACTAGTTACTTGTTTCTCTCAGGAAGGGCGCGATTATTTCGTAGGTCCGTACAGGCATGGGACTATTCTATGGACACATCAACACTCTTGGCCTGGGCAGACAGGGCAGACTCCTCGCCCATGTTTCGACCTTCGCCGATATCTCCGCCGCACATCTCTATTCTCTACTATGCATATTTGGCAGCAGGTAAGTGGTCTAACACCTGCCATTCCACTTCAACATTTGGTTCCTTCGTATGTTATCGGATCTTTCAATGTACCTGGGTTCTATTTTGCCTCTTTATACCTTCCTTTACTTAAATTCACAATGGACCCTTCGTCCTCTTTACAATATCTCGGACCAAGTCTCGCACTCTACAATCAGGTGACAACCCACCCAGCGCTTATCCGATTCCGGGCTGGCGGTTGTGGCTTCAGGAAATCGAATTTGTCTGCGTCGAGACGGAAAAGTCAGGCCGCAGCCTGGGCCAAAATGCACTGTATATGGCAGATCACGAAGTACTTGAAAGCTGAGCGCTGAGCACTAACCAGATGACATGAAGGGCGCATCACGGAGCACGTCTGTGACTCCCATGAGGACAGGTTGACGATGACTTTGAGATGTTCTGGATAGCTCTATGTCTCGAGTCGGGCATCTACTAGAGGGTTGGGGATGCAGTGAAAGGGAAATCACGCATCATTGGCTTAACATGGATAAACAGCAGTGACAATAGTAAAACTTGCAAGGCAGCCTGCCAACTGAGTGCACGGATCATTCTCAGATTCTAGTTTCATCACCGTTTCGCCGCATGCTTTTTCAGGTCATCATGCATCATGCTTTGAACCTCTCAAATGTTGATTTGGCCTGTATAAAAATCTCCAGATCAGGCTCGGGACCAGGGGACAAGCAGTGTAAATCTCAAAGGCAAAGATCTAGCATATTGCACCTTGGAGCAGGAATACATTTGAAGAAACTCATGCGTCTAGCACTCCTCTGCCATGGATAGAATGAAAGTTCTAACAATCTACTAGTAGCCATCTCATTATTTTCACGCCGTGTGGCAGCACGAAGGGCCATGGGTGTATCGATGACTTGGGGTTTTCGGTCGCTGATTTGACATAAATCCGATGCGTGGACTCGAGGGTTCAGTGCTCAGCACTCAGTGATTATATACGCCTGCTACCTGTCCACAAAACGGTTAGAAGACGAATCGCATGACTGAGGTGGGCTCGGGTGGTGCCGTCTCAGTGGAACGTGCAACTGGCATGTGTTCACCACTGGCACTCCTACCGTATCGGTCTGACATTCGAGACTTCCAGCCTTTATTCGTGGTTCTTGCCAAGGATTGACGCAATATTGATGGAGTACAGCTGACCCATACCACCGCGAGCCTTCCGGTCCGAGATGCAGCCCACCTTGATAAATCCGCTCGTCCCGTTGGCGTCGGCCCAACGAGAGTCAATGGTGCCATAAAATGCTTATTTGTCAATAAAAGTTATGCAAGAGAAGGTAATACTACAGAGCACGTCACACCGAAGGCATAGAGTGTACTTGTGAGTGTACCTTGCAACAAACCAAACAACAAAAGTGAAGCCTCACTTCCGCCGCAACCGGGGCCCCCGTAGGCCAGGCCGTGGCCGGTTAACAGAAGAAGTCAAGAGTTAAGCGGGGACATTGGACAGGGTGTCGTACTGTG
>Ga0307510_10003188_pt1 | contig 19039 bp, 14 predicted proteins | sample 12_EM_MG_FD_207224 | JGI IMG/M metagenome (GOLD analysis project Ga0307510, IMG submission 207224) | Populus trichocarpa ectomycorrhiza microbial communities from riparian zone in the Pacific Northwest, United States - 12_EM | ecosystem: Host-associated > Plants > Roots > Unclassified | place...
TGGGGAAAGAAATCTTAGCGGCTTCCTTAAAATGAGCATCGTTGGTTACCAGATAGTCTGCATTGGCCGCAACTGCTACATCGAAGAATTTGTTATCATCAGGATCTTTATTAATAACATTCCACGAGTAATATATACGATTATAAATAATGTCCGGAGATTCAACGAATACTTCCAAAACTATTTCTGCTACTCCGGGGTACTCCGGGGGCTGAATGTTCTTTAAGTATTTCTTCATACTCATGCAGAATTTCTTCGGATATGATTAGCTGATATTTTCCATTGATAAAGGCATTCCAGATTGGCTTATACTTGCTTCTTTTCCCAATAGCTACCAGCAGAACATTGGAATCTATTACAACCTTCATTCGGGATGTTTGGAAGATGGAGTTCGAAAATGACCTTTGCTTAATTTATCGTAGGTCTCTTCTGAAATATCGTTTTTTAATTCCCATTTGTCAACGGTTTCGTCCAGTTGCTTAGCCAGTAATTGAACAACCAGCCTGCGCATTTGTATGAAATCTTCTTCCGGCAATGGGTTTTTAAGCAAGCGTAACATCATTACCTGCTGATCATTTAAAGGAGATGGGATATGTTCATTTGCTGGCATAATGTGTAAAATTACTAATAATTCGCAAGAATATTAACTTGCCTAAGTTGCTGATTTTCAAAACTCCAGCTCTATCACCGAAGGATCCCTCATCAGCTCATGTATAACATGTCTGTGATTTTCCTCCGACCCCTGCACGATCCATTCCCCGGAAACAATATTTGTCGCGGCCGACTTCGTCTGTCTGCTGCGGCGGAATTTCAGGTGGTGCTGGGCGAAAAGGTCCTCATATCGGAGCAGGGTCTCATTCTCGAACGCGCAGATGATCTTATAATTCCGGATCTGGTTGACCCGTACGATCCAGCCTTCCATGAGGCTGAACAGGAACAGGATCAGCAGCACGAGTGCGCATGCAATAGCCGCCAGCGATAAAAAGCCCGCGCCGATGGCCATGCCCAGCGCCGCTGTCACCCAGATCATCGCCGCCGTGGTGACCCCGTTAACCTTGCTGTGTTGGTCCCCCTTGAAGATCACGCCGGCACCTACAAAGCCTATGCCTACCACCACATTCGAGGCGATACGTTCCGGCTCGTGTCCGCTGATGAGTTGTGACAGCATGGTAAACAACGTGGCTCCCAGGCAGATCAGGGTCAGTGTCCGGAAGCCCGCCGACTTGCTGCGATATTCCCGTTCGGCGCCGATAGCGCCTCCGATCAGCACGGACAGCAATAGCTTACCAATAAGTTCCTCTGTCAATCCCATGAATGAATTGGTTTTACTGGGGAGGTGGGGTTATTTTTTGGAAGGTGGGGGCGGGTAATACCCGGCTTTATAGGCTTTGAAATATTCCTGGTAGTCCTTTTTCACCTGTCCGGCATAGTCTCTCGCGTATTCCAGTACTCCCTTCTGCCAGTTCCCGTCTTTGCCAAAGGCGATGAGTTCATCCGGCAATGCCGCGCCCTGGCGGCCGGCGCTGCGCAGCTGGGCGCTTGCTGTCAGGAATGCCATATCTTCTATTACACAGGCGATGTCCTTATTCCGGTCGCGGATGACCAGGAAGTCTATCTTGTCCGCCATCGGCTGTAGTTCCTTGACTACATAGGGCTCGTTGCCAAAGGTCGTGGTGCTCAGCAGGGCAGGGGAGATGTTCTGCATCCTGTCCTGGATGGCGACAACCCTGTCCGCCTCCGAAGGCCAGGCCGGCTGGGGATTGCTCTGGTAGGGTTGAAGGGAGGACCGTTTCGCCTCCTTCATATCGATGAGCAGATGTTTCTTCGGATCCTTATTATTCCTCAGGAGAAAAGCATAGCGTTTTACACCCAGACTACCGGTGCCGGCAACCCGAAAACAGGCGTCCAATACCTGGTACCGGCCCTTGAGCAGCGGGTAATGTGTCATCCATTGGCCAAGATGCGTCATCAGGTCTTTTCGGAGGGTCTTGTCGATGGAAAAGAAGCGAACGCTGTCCAGCCGGAGCCTCAGGTTGTCACTGCGGCCATCCTCGGTCCGCTGACGGATCAGTTCTTTTTGTTTGCGCGCGGCCACTTTTTCCAGGAAGGTCTGGACGATGCCATTGGCCGTCTGATGTTCCAGGTATTTGGCCTTCCCCTTTGCCAGCGTCTTTGAATAAACGTCTAAAAAGAATGCCGCCATCCCTTCGGCCTCTTTTTTCTTTATTCCCAACGACTCGAAGCCCACAAAGATGCTCGTGACGATGCGGCTTACCTCCCAGTCTACCGGCGCCAGCAGCCCCTCGTCAAAGTCGTTGACGTCAAAATAGACGAGGCGGTTGTCCCCCTTGTAGGTGCCAAAGTTCTCGAGGTGCAGGTCCCCGCAGACCCAGCTGACGGGGTAGGCCGGCAGGCTTTTGCTGCCGCCAAGGTCTTCGTAATAGAGATGACAGGTGCCACGGAAGAACCGGAAGGCGTTCTCTGCCATTTGCTGGTATTTCAACGCCACATATTCGGGGATGCGGTCGCTGTTGAATGTTTTTATACGTTCAGGGATAGAGGACACTGCTTTTTCATTTTTAACAAGGTATGCAATATTCGGGAAATGGGGAATCCCGTATCTTGCAGACTATGTTGCATCCGAAAAAGAGCTTTTCCGTCATTCCCGTTCTGGCCTTTCTCGTCCTGGTCGTCTGGGCTACGGGTTGCCGTCAGCCCGAGGCGCCGGAGTATTACGGCTTTCAGAATCCCTCTATCGTCCGTAATGGCGCCGTGACCACTTTGGCCACCACGCTGAAGTTCTACAACCCCAATCCGTATAACCTGAAGCTCCTGCGTGCGGAAATGGATGTATCTCTCAATGGTAAGCACGCCGGCCATTCCCTGCTGGATACGACGATCTTCATACCCAAAAAAGACACCTTCTTCGTGCCCGTCTCCCTCGAGGTCAACCTCAACAGCCTGCTGAGCAATGCGCTGGCAGTATTGCTGGAAAAACAGGCGACCATCAGTCTCGATGGCCGCGTAAAGATCAAAAAAGGCGCTCTTACCTTTAACCGCCCCTTTCACTATGATGGCAAACAGGACCTGAGCACGCTGTTACAGGGGACCGGGTTTTAGCAGCGCGCCGGCCCCGGGCACACGACTTTTTGCACCAAAAACCACATCTTTGCACCCATGAGCACCATCCGCCGGCAAAGCATCATCTCTTCGGGCATCGTGTATATCGGCTTTGCGATGGGCGCGGCCACCAACCTCATTTTTGCCAAAGTGCTTACCCTGGAACAGAACGGTCTTGTGATGGGGTTGTTCGTTTCCATCGGCAATATCATGTCCTTCCTCTCCGGCGCGGGCATGCCCTCCTTTATCAATAAGTTCTATCCTTACTATAAAGAGAACCTGAAGGACAAAGACAATGACATGATGGGACTTGCCCTCCTCTCCACGCTGACGGCCTTCCTGCTGGTCCTCGCGACAGGCCTTGTCTTCAGGCCGCTGGTCATCCGGAAGTTTGGCAACAATTCCGAACTGCTGATCCACTATTATTATTGGATCTTTCCATTCGGTCTTGGCCTCTGTCTGTATACCGTGCTGGAGTCCTATGCCTGGATGGTCGGCAAGTCGATCCTGACCAGCTATCTGCGGGAGTTCCAGCTGCGGCTGTTCAACCTGCTGCTGATCCTGCTCCTGCTGTTGGGTGTGATCAACGGCTATGACGTCTTCGTCAAACTTTATTCGCTAACCTATCTTTCGATCGCGGCAATATTGGCGGTCTACCTGATCCGCAGTGGTCAGCTGCATTTTAGTTTTTCGGTCAGCCGGGTGACCAAACGGTTTCTGCCAAAGATAAAGGCCCTGGTACTGCTGACCTGGACTGGGAATGTGCTATTCAACATCTCCTTTTTCTTCCCGGCGATAGTCATAGCCGCGGTGGTCCCGCGCGGTGCGGCGGCAGTGGCGGTCTTCACCTGGGGGCAGTTCATCGCCAGCCTGATCATGGCGCCGCAAAGGGGCGTAGCTGCAGCCGCCATCGCTCATCTGTCAAAGGCCTGGCGGGATAAGGACTATGGCCGGATCAACCGTATCTATAGTCGCTCCGTCATCAACCAGCTGATCTTTGCCGTCGGCATGTTCATCCTGATAGCGTTGAACTTCAGGGATGCTATCCTCACCCTCAAGCTGAACCGGGCCTACCTGGGCTCCGAGATCATATTCATAATCGTCGGGTTCAACCGGATCATCGATATGGGCACGGGGCTGAATACGCAGATCCTGGGGACGTCCACTTTCTGGCGTTTTGACTTCTATACGGGTATGATCCTGGTCTCGCTGACCATACCGCTGAACTATTTGCTTGCCCGCGAGATCGGCATTTCCGGTCCGGCCATCGCGGACATCATTACTTTCGGGCTGTACAATACCATCCGCTGTATCTTTTTGTATCGAAAGTTTGGCATGCAGCCTTTTACACGTCATTCTTTTTATACCCTCCTGCTGGGCGCGGCCGTTTACTTTATCTGCCGGGTGATTTTCAACGACCACCAGGGTTTTTTATGGCTCGTCCTGCGTAGCCTGGCTATTATCGCGCTGTATGGCTGCGGCGTCCTTGTTTTAAGGCTCTCCGATGACATAGCGCCTGTCTGGGAAACCGTGAAGAAGCGCCTGGGAATGGGGAGTGGTCTTTAGAGGGGTGCTCCTGCGCGGTTTTGCCCCTGAAAATTCGTACCTTTGCGGCCCTATATGCGATATCATACCGAGATCAACAAGCGTAAAACCTTTGCCATCATATCCCACCCCGATGCGGGTAAAACAACCCTGACGGAGAAGTTCCTGCTCTTCGGCGGCGCTATCCAGACAGCCGGTGCCGTAAAAAGCAACAAGATCAAGAAACACGCAACCAGCGACTTTATGGAGATCGAACGCCAGCGTGGTATCTCCGTAGCGACCTCCGTCATGAGCTTTGAATACAAGGGCATGCTCATCAACCTGCTGGATACCCCCGGTCACAAGGACTTTGCCGAAGATACCTATCGTACCCTTACTGCCGTCGACAGCGTTATCCTGGTCATCGACAGCGTCAACGGAGTAGAAGCCCAGACCCGCCGGCTGATGGAAGTCTGCCGCATGCGGAGTACCCCCGTCATTGTATTTATCAATAAGATGGACCGGGACGGCAAGAACCGCTTCGACCTGCTGGAAGAGATCGAAAAAGAGCTGAATATAGCCCTGCACCCCATGGCCTGGCCCATCAACAGCGGCAAGGACTTCAAGGGTGTCTACAATCTTTACGACAAGAACCTCGTCCTGTTCACCGCCAATACAAAGGCCACCGACGAGGATACCCTGTCTTTTGACAGCCTCGATAATCCCCTGCTCGATGACAAACTCGGCGAAAAAGATGCTGCGACTCTGCGGGAGGACGTAGAACTCGTGGACGGCGTTCATGGCCAGCTGGATGTCGAAAGCTATCTCGCCGGAAAGGTGGCGCCCGTCTTCTTTGGCAGCGCCATCAATAACTTCGGGGTTCGGGAAATGCTCGACACCTTTATTCGGGTCGCACCCGCTCCTTTGAGCCGGGAGACCTCGACCCGCCATCTCGACGTGGAAGAGGACAAGTTCAGCGGTTTTATCTTTAAGATCCACGCCAACCTCGACCCGAAACACCGCGACCGTATTGCCTTCCTGCGCGTCTGTAGCGGAAGGTTCGAACGCAACAAATACTTCCACCACGTTCGTCTCGACAAGGACGTACGCTTTAGCAACCCCTATACATTCCTGGCCCGTGACAAGGACGTCATCGACGAAGCCTTCCCGGGCGATGTGGTCGGTCTTTTTGATACCGGCAACTTCAAGATTGGGGATACCCTCACCGAAGGCGAGAATTTCTTTTTTACCGGAATTCCTTCCTTTTCTCCTGAGATTTTTAAGGAGGTAGTCAATAAAGACCCGATGAAAACCAAACAGTTGGAGAAGGGGCTTTCGCAGCTGACGGACGAAGGTGTCGCCCAGCTTTTCACCCAGTATGGCGGGCAGAAGAAGATCATCGGCTGTGTGGGTGAGCTTCAGTTCGAGGTCATCCAGTACCGCCTGCTGCATGAGTACAGCGCCTCCGTTCAATTCAACGCCATGCCTTTTTACAAGGCCTGCTGGATCACCAGCGAGGACCCGAAAAAGCTGGAGGATTTTACCCGTTTCAAGCACGCTAATATCGCGACGGATAAGGATGGTTACCTGGTCTACCTGGCGCAGAGCGAGTGGTTTTTGAATACGGAAAGGACGAACAATCCGGCGATAGAATTCCACTTTACCTCCGAGATACATAAGTAACTGTACACATCAGGAATCATCGGAATTTTGTAATTTAACGGAGTCATATACCCGTTAAATCATAGACTGATCCACGCATGTCGTTGTTCCGAAGCCTTGTTTTACCAGCCTTATCCCTGAGCTCTGTATGCGGTTATAGCCAGGCCCCGTCCTTTACCATGCCGGATACGGTCTGCACCAATTCATCTGTTGCCATTACCAATACTTCTTCCGGCGGCAGCTCCTGGTACTGGAACTTCTGTATGGCTGATCTGAAGCAGACGCCGCAGGCGGTAAACCTCGGCAATATCGGCGGTGTATTTTCCCAGCCTGTATTCATCGATATCTGCAGTCAGGGCGGCAACTATTATGGCCTGGTGGTCAATCACTATCCAGGCGGGCTGAGCCGGCTGGACTTTGGCAACAGCCTGCTGAACAGCCCGACCGCCACCTATCTCGGGAATTTCGGGGGTATCATCAATGCGGGTTATGGTTCTGAAGGCATCCAGATCGCCAATGCCGGCGGTAAGTGGACCGCCCTCATCATCGGCGGCAACGTTTCGTCCGGTGGTACGCCGCGGCTTGTAAAAGTGGACTTCGGCCCCGATATTACCAATCCCGCACCCGTAGCTACCAATTGGGGCGACCTTGGCGGCACCGACCAGGCGGTGGACCTTTATCTTTTCCAGGAGAACGGTAATTACCATGCTTACACGGTCAGCGCGGAGTCCAATGCCATCGTCCGGTATGACTTCGGTGCCGATTTCTCTTCCCCTCCTACGGCCGTCAACCTGGGCAACCCGGGGAACTCACTGAATTATCCTACCGGCATTTGCCCGGTCAACGACGGCGGTCAGTGGCGTCTGTTCATCGCGAATGGGTCAACACCCGCCTCCATCGTCCGCCTGGACTTTGGCAATTCCCTGCTGAACACACCAAAGGTGGTTCAACTGGGCAATCCTCAGAATGCCATCACCTCGGCGAGGTCCATCCGTATCATCCAGCTTTGCGATCAGGTCATCGGCTTTGTTACCGACGGCAGCGCCAATACGCTTGTCCGCCTCGACTTCAACAACGACCTGACGAGTATCCCTACCGCGCTGTCGCTGGGCAACCTGGCGAATTTCAATTTCCCGCACTCCCTTTCCAAGCTCTTCCGGGTGGGTGCCGACCTCTACAGCTTTATCCCCAATGCCTTTAACAATACGATGGCCCGGATAAAATTCGAAGGCTGCACCAACTCGTCCCTGCCTTCTTCCACAGCCTTTAATCCGCCGGCGGTGTCCTATACCCAACCCGGGACTTATCATGTCAACATGATCATGGACGATGGCCTTCCCACACAAAGCTCCTTTTGCAGGACCGTTACCGTGGTGGCGCCTCCTCCGCCTGTGCCTGTGGATGTCATGGATATCTGTGCTTTCAATGTGCTGTTGCCGTCCCGCTTCACTACACCCAATGTGTGGAGCACGGGAGAAACCGGCCCATACATTATCGTCAACAGCTCCGGCAGCTATTCGGTCAGCACCGATTACTATGGATGTAGCCAAACCGATGATTTCACGGTCACTCTCCGGCCGCCTCCCAAACTTCAGCTCAGCGACGATGCCATCATCTGCCAGGGCGGCAGCACCCAGCTGTCGGTTTCCGGCGCCGACAACTACAAATGGTTTCCGGCGAACAGTCTTTCGGATCCGTCAATACCCAACCCGATAGCCAGTCCCGCGGTAAGCACCGTTTACCTGGTCCAGGCAAGCGTTGGCTTATGCGGTGTTACAGATTCTGTCAAGGTTACCGTCCGTCCGCCTGTCGTTTTTCAGATCAGCCCCGACAAGGGCAGCATCTGTACCGACGACACCCTCGATCTGACCATAACAGGCGGTGATGCCGCAGCAGGTGACAGCTACAGCTGGCTATCGGACCCGACGATACATACTCCGGTACTGGCGGTCAGCCCTGACATCAATACCACTTACCAGGCAACCGCCTATGACAATGTCTGTCATTTGCAAACGCCGCTGACGGCTGAGGTCACTGTCCGTATCTCGCCAACGACTACTGTCGCAAAATCCAATGATATCGATTGTATAAAGGGAGAAGCGCAGCTTAGTGCCACCGGCGGTATCCGTTATGCCTGGTATCCGGCCTCGACGCTGTCAGACTCCACGCTGCCTGCACCCACAGCCCGCACCGACACCACTACGCTCTACCAGGTAAAGATCACCGGTGCCAATGGCTGCAGCGCGATAGATTCCATCCGCGTCTTCGTATCGAAAAACGGCTTTACCGGATTTCCTCTGGCCAATGCTTTCTCACCTAACGGGGATGGGATCAACGATTGTTTTGGAATTAAATACTGGGGTTATATCGGGCACATGGAAATGAGCATCTTCAACCGCTGGGGCCAGCAGGTTTTTTATACGGAAGACCCCAATGGCTGCTGGGATGGGACCTATAAAGGCAAACAGCAACCGGCGGGCGCCTATGTCTGTGTTATCAAAGCTGTTACGCTTTGCGGGGTGGCGGCGAAACAGTCTACGTTGCTGCTGATCAGGTGAAGCCAGAAATCAACACGGCGATTTTTTTAGAAATTTACCCCGGTATAGTTGTGCGGAGTGATCTTTTTGAGCTCTTTTTTCAAGGTCGCTGATATTTTCAGCCCATCGATAAAGGCATGCATGGACTCCTTTGTGATCCCCACAGCCCCGCGCGTCAGGTCCTTCAGCGCTTCATAGGGCTTGGGATAGTTTTCGCGGCGGAGCACCGTCTGGATCGCTTCGGCGACTACCGCCCAGTTGTTATCGAGGTCCTGCTGTAACCTGAGCTTATTCAGGACCAGCTTGTCCAAACCCTTTTCAATGGATTTCAGCGCGAGGATGGTATGTGCAAAGGGAACACCGATATTGCGCAGGACCGTGCTGTCTGTCAGATCCCGCTGTAGCCGGGAGACCGGCAGCTTGGCGGCGAAATGTTCCAGCAGCGCGCTGGCGACGCCCAAGTTGCCTTCGGCATTCTCGAAATCGATGGGGTTTACCTTATGCGGCATGGCCGAGGAGCCGATCTCGCCCTTTTTTGTCTTTTGTTTGAAATAATCCATCGATACATAGGTCCAGATATCCCGGCAGAGATCGGTCAGGATCGTATTGATGCGTTTCATCGCATCGAAATGAGCGGCCAGGTTATCATAATGCTCGATCTGTGTCGTGTATTGCTGACGTTGGAGGCCCAGCGTGCCTTCCACAAATTCATTCCCCAGCTTTACCCAATCCTTTTTTGGGAAGGCCACCTGGTGCGCATTGAAGTTGCCGGTTGCTCCGCCGAACTTGGCGGTGAAGGGTACCTGGATAAATAATTCCACCTGGTTTTCGATCCTTTCGATAAAGACCATGATCTCCTTCCCCAGCCGGGTCGGGCTCGCGGGCTGTCCATGTGTACGGGCCAGCATGGGGACGTCCTTCCAGTCGCGGGCCAGGACTTCCAGCTGCCTTTTGAGGTTCAGCAGGCCCGGCAGGTATTCGAATTCCACGGCATGTTTCCACAAAAGGGGAATGGCGGTATTATTGATGTCCTGGGAAGTGAGTCCAAAGTGGATCCATTCAGCTACGGCGGACAGCTCGTCTCCGAGACGGTCCTTTAAAAAATACTCTACTGCCTTTACGTCGTGGTTGGTCTCCTTCTCCTTTGTCTTGATCCACTGCGCATCTTCCAGTCCGAAGTTCTCGGGCACCGCCTGCAACTTTCGCCTTGTGGCGGCGCTCAGCGGGAAGAATCTTTTCTTGCTCATGAACAGGAAATACTCCACTTCCACCAGCACGCGGTAGCGAATAAGGGCATATTCCGAAAAATAATCGTCCAGCTGTGCCACCTGATGGCGATAGCGACCGTCGATAGGAGAAATAGCAGTAAGTGAATTTAATTCCATAATCTGTAACTTCGCCGCAAATTTAACGTAAAGGAATTGGACAGAAAAATACGAGTAGGCGCTGTCAGCTACCTCAACACAAAACCGCTCCTCTATGGCATCGAGAGGGCGTCCGTAAGAAAGGACATCCAGCTGATCATAGATTACCCCGCCAGCATCGCCACCATGCTGCTCAGGAACGAGATCGACATGGGCCTGGTGCCGGTAGCCATCATACCACAGATGAAGGAATATCATATCAATGGGGACTATTGTATTGGCAGCAACGGGGATGTTGCATCGGTCTGTCTTTTTAGTGAAACACCCATCGATAAAGTAGAGAAAGTAGTACTCGACTATCAGAGCCGTACATCTGTACAGCTGGCAAGAGTCCTGCTGAAGGAATACTGGAAGGTCAGCCCCGAGCTCATCGACGGAGGAAAAGATTTTCGCGATCATATAAAAGGTACGACGGCGGGTGTTGTCATCGGCGATCGTGCGCTGGAACAAAGACAGATCTCACCCCATATCTATGATCTGGCGGGCGCCTGGAAAGCCTTTACCGGTTTGCCTTTTGTGTTTGCCGCCTGGATCAGCAACAAACCCATCGATCCCGGCTTTATTGCCGCCTTTGACGAGGCCAACAGACAGGGCATCGCCAGTATCGATGCTGTGGTGGCGGAAAACCCCTATCCGATCTTTTCGCTCCACGACTATTTTACCAGGCACCTGAATTACAACCTCGATCAGCCCAAACGTAAGGGACTGGAACGTTTTCTCCAGTACCTGAAGCAGCCGGTGAGCCAGGGGCAACCGGTTTGAGGCGGAGTCGCCGGAGCGCGCGTAGCCGGCGATGCAGATCGAAGGGGCCATGGACGCAGATCGCGGGGGCTACGTCTCATCGCACCAGCATCAGTGTTCCGGTTCGGGTGACCTCTCCGCAAAAGGTGTGGGCCCTGATCACAAAAACATAGGCTCCCGTCTCCTGCGGCTGTCCGTGGAAGGTCCCGTCCCAGCACTCAGAAGGGTTGCGGGTCTCAAACACCTTCAGGCCAAACCGGTTGTATACAGCCAGCTCATGCAGCTGCACATCTCCCCATCGCGTCACCCCAAAACAATCATTATGACCATCTCCGTTAGGAGAGAATGCATTGGGCACAATAAAGGTATTGGCCCCGGTCGCGGTCACATTCAGGGTCAGCGTATCATAGGCATAACAGCCATTGCTGCCTATACCCCTCACGACATAGACTGTAGATGTATCCACGCTGGCGATGGGGCTGGACGAGAAGGGATCGTTCAAACCCTGCGTCGGCGACCAGACATAGGAAAGCCCGCCATTGGCATGTAGCCGGGACGTATGGATCGCACAGTCGATGTCACCCGTCTTCTCTGCGGTAATGACGGGACTCGGCCTGACCTCGACGGCTACGTTGAAGCTGCTGTCATAGTTTGCACAGGACGAATCGCTGATATGTAGTAAATAAGTTGTGGTAGTCAGCGGTCTTGCGTCGGGTGTGGGGGATGATACGTCGTCCAGGCCGTCTGACGGCGTCCAGGCATATACGTAACCCGGGCCATTGGCGCTGGCCAGCTTTACATCGAAGCCGGCGCAGATGGTGCGATCGGGCGGCGTCTTATAGATTGGTTCCGGTCTTACATTGACCACAAGGGAATCGTTTTCCGTACAAAGATTGACGTCCTTGATCGTAAGATAGAACTTTGTCGTGGCCTGTACCGTAGCGACCGGGGTCTCGCTGGTCGGGTCATCCAACAGATCTGCCGGTGACCAGCTGTAGGAATTTCCTCCGCTGGAATAGAATCGTAGCCATCCTCCTTTACAGACAGGTACAGTTGAAGCTCCCAGCTGGATCAGGTGTGGCAGCCGGGTCACGGTGGCGGACGCAGTAGCTGTACAGCCGCGTGCGGAGGTACCCGTCACAGTATAGGCGATAGTATTACTCTGCTGTGTAGCCGGCAGCACGAAATTGGGATTGGCTGCGTTAGGATTGTCCAGACCCGTGACCGGCGACCAGCTATAGGTCAGTGATCCGCTGGCCTGCAGCTGTAAGGGCAGACCCGGGCAGACCGATGTCGACACCGGCGTAGCCGTCACCGCAGGCGTCTCGACGTCGATGGTCACGGAATCTGTCTCCATCGTGACGGGAGCAAAAGAGATATCGTCCAGTGCAAAATCATTCCCCGGGAAGATCGTGTTCTCGTTGACGATGGAAATGACGGCTGTGGTGGTGGCGCCGGAATTCCAGGTGGTATGGAACTGGTCCCATATACAGTCGTTGACATTTGCTGTTAGCGGATTGCCCAGCCGCTGTCCGTTGATAGTGAATTGCAAACTGGCAGGATTTACCGTCGTGATATTCTCCAGCCAGGCTGAGAAGGCATAGTTCGTGTTCGGCTGGACCGCTATCGTCTGCGACCAGACCCTTACGTCCGCCTGCTGCGCGCCGTTGACCAGCAGCATATTGCCGGTTCCGCTGGTATGATCGACGCAGGCCGGGGCATTGGGAAGCCAGGCTGCGGGGCTGGGGCCGACTCCATACATCCCTGCCGGGAAACCATTTGTCGTATAGGTATAGTCTGACTGGAAGCTCGTATTGCCGGCAGAGAAATCTCCGTTTACGACCAGGTTGCTGCCGGTGATCAGCGCGGTATAATGATATTTTGTGGTAACGGCCGGCGTGGCAACGGGGCTCGAAGCCGTCGGGTCGCTGAGACCGGTCGTCGGCGACCAGCAGAAGTTAAGACCTTTGCTGGTGGTCAGGAGCACCGATTTCCCTGCGCAGATATTGGAATCGGGAGTCAGCAGGATCCCGGCCGGCTGCAGCGCGGCGGTGATGGTTCGGGTTGTACTGCCGGAGCAGACGCCACCCGAAGCCGTCAGGCTCACCACATGGTTCCCGTAATCGGGAAAGGTGTACAGTAAGGTATGTATACCTGTGGCGGAAGGCGCCATATCCTGTCCGTCCACATTCCATGTATAGGTGGTCGCTATGAAGTCGGTATTGTCGAACTGGTATTGTAAGGGGTTACAGGTTTGTTGTATAAAGCCAAAGTCTGTCCCGGCACCGGGGTTCACATGCAGGATCACATCATTGGATGTGACCCGGCAGTCGGGTGACTGGATATTCGGCGCTTCCGCCGCCAGCATCCGGTATTGATAATCGATAGGCCTCGTCGTTGCGAGAGCCGTTGCTGTCAGCGTAGTATTATTGGAGTTCGGCAGGTCCGTCCAGCTAATGCCGCCATCCGCGCTGACCTGCCAGAGGTAGGCTGGATTGACATATCCCCCCGAAACGATGCCGGTAAAAGTGACTGTTGCGCCGGGACAGACTGACGGTGGCTGACCGGCGGCCAGCGAAGCTGTCATTATTGGGCCACAGGGCCGGAAAGTGATGTCGTCGAGGGCGAAGTCATTGCCATGGACATTAGTGCCGCCGGCGCTGTTGTCAAGGATCCTGACAATGGCTGTATTGATACCGGGGGGAAGAGTAAAGAAAAAGCCATACTTGTTCCAGGTCCAGGTTGGCAGGACCGGCACCGGCCCTGAATTGTAGGTATCCAGTACGGTTCCATCCTCTGTCTGGACAATAAAGGTCAGGTCTGGTGAAACGATGCCTGGCACGGTGGCGGGATTGGCCGACTGGGCTATCCAGGCAGAGAACTCATATTTTCCGCCGCCGCAAAGCGTAGTCATTTTTTGCCGGAAAAACTCTCCGACAAAGGTGCCCGGGTTTTCATACAGCATATAGCCGTTGGGATCCCCGGTGTGGTCCTTGCCGCCGGAGAACCAATAGGGGCCGCTTGAATTGATCGGTACGGTGTTGGAGATGGTATAATAGCCGTCCACCGGCGTCGGGCTGGCTGGCGAGCCGCTGGTAGACTGATAAATAAGGTTGGTGGAAGCGCCCGGGATCACGGTTTCCAGGGGCGGCGAATTGCCTGTGCCGCTGCCAAATGTTGCGTTGATGATCGGGTCGCCGAGGCTGCCGGTACACAAGGTGCAAAGACCGGGATTTATCGTTGCAGAGATGCCTGCAGCGGCTGTCACAGGACAGCTGCTGGCATCCTGGATGGAGATAAGGTTGTAAACGGTCGGCAAGGTCGGCTGGACCTGCACCTTAAAGGGCTGGCCATCCATTACCCCTGTCTGGCTATAGGTCGTGGTCCCATCTGAATATAAAAGGGTAAAAGGGCCTGGTCCGGCCTGCGAATGAAAGGTTAATAAGCCGGGCGCTCCATTACAGGTATTGCTGCCTGTAAGCGTTCCGGTCGTTCCGGTGGCCGTGATCGTATTACAATAAGGATTGGTCTGGTTGATCACAGCGCTATTGTGCAGGACGCCGTTCCAGGTGGCATTGCCTTGTTTGTTTGTCGTATTGTCAAAGGTATAATAGGCAATAAGTCCCGGCTGGCTGGCCGGGTTTGTCAGGCTGGTATTCATGTTGGCCAGAAGATCTGTCTGTGTGCGTGCTATATTCCAGATCCTTACTTCGTTGATATAACCTTCAAACTGGCTGTTGGCAATTCCTTCGGAATAATAACCGATCTGGGCCAGGATATCCTGCTGAAAGAGTGTGCCTGTCGCCGGTATCTGCTGCTGGAGCACCCCATTCCGATAGAGGGTGAGGGTGCTGCCATTATACACCATAGCCACATGATAGGTCACGTTTATTTGTATCGGGCAGGGCGCCACCACCTGGTAATATTGTGTGCTGGTCAGTATACCGGCCAGGTTGGGTCGTAATACATAGTTGCAGTCATACTGATGAGCATGCTTGGAGACCAGGTCGCCGCCGTGATATGCGGGGGGATAGGGCGTCGTCCGGCAGAATGTTGCCTCTATGGTCAGCTGGTTACCCGACATGTCAAGGTCTCCCAGTCCCACATTGGAATTGGTTCCTGGAGGGAGGTACAACCAATTGTTACAGGATTGGCTTCGTACAGAAACAGGAAAGGATACGAACAGAACACAGGTACACAAAATCGCGGATAAGATCTTTTTCATGGAGCTCAGGAAAGTTAGGGGTTTATTTTGCCGAAAATAAGGATATTTTCCCCATTAACCGGATGACTGAAAGAGTCTGGAAAAGTTTTTGCGATACCTGCAAAGAAGGCTAATTTGCGGCCTTTGTCAGTTATATTATCATTATAATCAGACTTTGATGAAAGTTGTCATATTTGCAGGAGGGCTGGGTACGCGTTTGGCTGAGGAAACGGATGTCCGGCCCAAACCCATGGTCGAGATCGGAGGAAAGCCAATTTTGTGGCATATTATGAAAATTTACGGCCATTATGGTTTTAACGAATTTATTATTTGCCTGGGCTATAAGGGGTTCCTGATCAAGGAATATTTCATGCAGTATTTTCTTCACAATTCCGATATTACCATTGAACTGGGTAGCAATAAGCTGGACGTTCATTATACCAATACAGATCCCTTTAAGGTCACCCTGGTTGATACCGGTCTTGCAACCAGGACTGCCGGCCGGCTTCAACGTGTCCGGGAATATATCGGCGATGAAGATTTTATGCTTACTTATGGGGATGGTGTTTCCGACGTAAATATAGACGCGCTCCTCAAATTTCACCGCACGCATGGCAAAATAGCTACTGTAACAGCCATTCAGCCTGAAGCAAGGTTTGGAGGAATGGAACTGGCTTCGGGTGGACTGGTGACCAATTTCAAGGAAAAGCCCAAAGGTGACGGCAAATGGGTGAATGGGGGGTTCTTTGTGCTTCGGCCGGAAGTGTTCCGTTACCTGGAAGGTAATATGAATGATGTTATGTGGGAAGATGCTCCCATGGAGCAGTTGTCCCGGGACAGCCAGCTAATGGCCTATAAACACAGTGGTTTCTGGAAACCCATGGATGCGATGCGTGACAAGCTTGAGCTGGAAAATCTATGGCAAAACGATCAGGCAAAATGGAAAGTTTGGTAACTCTCACAGAACTCAGGCGATACTACCAGGGCAAAAAGGTGTTTGTCACCGGCCATACGGGCTTTAAAGGTGCATGGCTACTGGCCTGTCTGCACCTTGCCGGTGCTGAGGTAAAAGGATATGCATTACCGCCGGAATATGAAGAAGGTCTTTTTACCCTGCTTGGCCAGCTAGAGAACGTCACCTCTGTGCTGGCGGACATCAGGGACAAGGAGAGACTAAAAAAAGAGCTGCTTGACTTTCAGCCGGATTATGTCTTTCACCTTGCGGCGCAACCCCTGGTCCGGAGGTCGTATGAGATCCCGGCCGATACATTCGATATCAATGTTACCGGCACTGCCAATCTGCTCGAGGCTGTCACAGCGTTGGATAAGCGATGTGCCATCGTGATAATTACTACCGACAAGGTCTATGAGAACAGGGAGACCGGCGCTCTTTACAGGGAGACCGACGCATTGGGTGGCTATGATCCTTACAGCGCCAGCAAGGCCTGTGCGGAGCTGGTCGTCACCTCGTTCCGAAACTCCTTCTTCAATCCGCAGCGGGCCGATACGCATAAAAAAGGGCTGGCCAGCGCCCGGGCCGGGAATGTCATCGGTGGAGGCGACTGGAGCAGGGATCGTATCATTCCCGACATTATCCGCGCATTACGGCAGAACCGTCCGATCGAAGTGCGCAATCCGGCCTCCGTCCGGCCATGGCAGCATGTTCTTGAACCCCTCGCGGGTTATCTCCGGTTGGGCGGATTGCTTTACCAGGAGCCGGCACTTTATGGCAAAGCCTATAATTTTGGACCGCGACCGCATGATCATCTGCAGGTATCCGAACTGGTAGAGACGGCACTGGACGCCTGGGGGCAAGGTTCCTGGCGCGATATATCGACGCCTGGCGCACTGCATGAAGCGGGCCTGCTGCACCTTGATATCACGCTAGCCGGAAAAGATATGCAATGGATACCCCGCCTCGACGCCCGTAAAGCCATTTCCCTGACGCTGGATTGGTACCGGCAGCCGTTGTCGCAACAGCCGGCTTTTACTTTTGAACAAATCAAATCATATTTATCCGCATGATCTTTAGCCCTGCACCACTTGCCGGCGCCGTTGTCATTCAACTCGAACCCTTCAGCGATGAAAGAGGATGGTTCGCGCGGTTCTATGATAAAAAGGAATTTCAGCAGATCGGTCACACGAAGGATTGGGTGCAGCTAAATCATTCGGTATCCAATAGCAGGGGCACGCTTCGGGGTATGCATTTCCAGCATCCTCCTTACCGTGAAATTAAAATGGTCCGTTGCATCGCCGGAGCGGTTTATGATGTCATCGTCGATCTGCGGGAAGGTTCGCCTACTTTCCTGCAGTCGTGGGGTACCGAGCTGTCTGCCGGCAACAATAAAATGCTTTATATCCCGGAGGGGTTTGCCCACGGCTTTCAAACGTTGGAAGAGGGCAGTGCTCTTCTGTATCATCACTCGGAGTATTATACTCCTGCGGCAGAAGGTGGTTTTCGTTATGACGATCCGCTGTTGGCCATTCAGTGGCCCCTGCCCGTCAGTGTCATATCGGAAAGAGATGCGAGGCACCCATATGTAGATAAAAATTTCAAAGGAATTGGATTATGAACTGCAGATTCTGTAAAACACCGCTAAAAGATGTCTTTATCGACCTGGTCAACTCACCAGCCTCGAATTCATTTCTTACAAAAGCTCAATTAAATGAACCGGAGACATTCTATCCGCTGAAAGTGTATACCTGCACAACCTGTTTTCTGGTGCAGATAGACGAATACAAGAAATCGGACGCCATCTTTAACAGCGACTATGTCTACTTTTCTTCCTTTTCCACCACCTGGCTGGAACATAGCAGGAAGTATACGGAGCTCATGATGGAGCGTTTTGGCTTCGGTAAACAATCCCTTGTCGCCGAGGTAGCCTCCAACGATGGCTATCTTCTGCAGTATTTCAGGGAGAAGGGTATCCCTGTACTTGGGATCGAACCCACGGCAAACACGGCCAGGGTAGCGATCGATAAGGGCATCGACACGGTGATAGACTTCTTTGGCGTCCGCCTGGCTACGCGTCTGGCTGCCGAAGGCAAAAAGGCCGATCTCCTGCTGGGCAATAATGTCCTGGCCCATGTTCCGGACATCGTAGATTTTGTCGGCGGTATGAAGGTGCTGCTCAAAGACCAGGGTGTCATTACGATGGAGTTTCCACACCTCATGCAGCTGGTCGACAATAACCAGTTCGACACGATCTATCACGAACATTTCTCTTATCTTTCTTTTTATACGGTACAACAGATCTTCCGGTCCCAGGAGCTCGAATTGTTTGATGTCGATGAGCTGACGACCCACGGCGGTTCGTTGCGGATCTATGCGAGACATCTTGCCGATGTGAGCAAGCCTGTCGGACCGCGTGTCCAATCGATGCTCGAAAAAGAGGCTGCAAAGGGGATGAAGACGCTGGCTTATTATGACAATTTTCAGGCAAAGGCGCAGAAAATAAAATATGATCTTACCAGTTTTCTTATCGAACAGAAAAGATCGGGTAAAAAAGTCGCTGCCTATGGCGCTGCTGCAAAGGGCAATACGCTGCTGAACTACTGTGGGATCAAAAATGACCTGGTCGATTTTGTAGTCGACGCAAATCCTCATAAACAGGGAAAGTGGCTGCCGGCCAGTCATATCCCGGTCGTTGAAGAATCTGTTCTGAAGCAACAGCGTCCTGACTATGTGCTGATCCTGCCCTGGAATCTCAGGGATGAGATCACAAAGCAGCTGTCTTATATCAAAGAGTGGGGGGGGCGGTTTGTGATCCCGATCCCCCGGTTGGAAATATCTGAAGCATGAGAAAAGTACTGGTCACCGGCGCTAC
>Ga0307510_10003189_pt1 | contig 19036 bp, 26 predicted proteins | sample 12_EM_MG_FD_207224 | JGI IMG/M metagenome (GOLD analysis project Ga0307510, IMG submission 207224) | Populus trichocarpa ectomycorrhiza microbial communities from riparian zone in the Pacific Northwest, United States - 12_EM | ecosystem: Host-associated > Plants > Roots > Unclassified | place...
CCAACCCATCGTCTCATGGCGCATTACATCCATTGTCCTAGCCCACGGCATTCCTGAGGCTTCATACCGATGATCACGCCGACCCCAACTGCAAGATTAAGATTCAGCACGGCACCACCACCCTTGCGTTCCGTTTTCAAGGCGGAGTCATCGTAGCTGTGGACTCTCGTGCTACTGCAGGAAGCTACATAGGTAAAGTTGTCATGGCGACAGAGAGATTCATACTTATCCTCTACTCAGCGTCCGGCACGGTGAAGAAGGTGATTGAGATCAACCCATACCTTCTTGGAACGATGGCAGGTGGTGCAGGTATGTTTTCATGCAATCTTCAGGTCGCATCTGGAAGGTTAACACCGTGTTCAGCCGATTGTCAGTACTGGGAAACGTATCTTGGTATCCAGTGCCGGTTGCACGAGTTGAGGAACCGGGAACGGATATCTGTTGCAGCTGCTTCCAAGTATCTCAGCAACCTCGTTTACGGCTATAAGGGCATGGGTCTCAGTATGGTGTGTTTCTCTCATTTCTCATTGTAAACGGTCGTGATTCATATCGACCAAGGGTACAATGATCTGTGGCTGGGATAAAACTGGTCCTACCATCTTCTACGTCGATTCGGACGGTTCCCGTATGAAAGGCGACTTGTTTTCCGTTGGCTCAGGTAGTACATTTGCGTATGGTGTCCTCGACCAGGGCTACCGGTGGGACTTGACGGATGAGGAGGCTCAGGAGCTTGGACGGAGGAGCATTTATGCTGCTGGCCACCGCGACGCTTTCTCCGGCAACACCTGTAACCTGTACCACGTGAAGGAGGACGGCTGGAGATTCATTGGTACGTCCTCGCTGCTATTGTTTTTTCCTGGTATATATTCACATGATGGCAGGCAACTATGACATCACCAAAATGCACTACGAGGGCCCTGGTGCGGTACCTGGTGCACCTGGTGGTGGGTATGGCTACGATGTTCGTATGGATAGTCGGCTCGCTGTGCTCTCCAAGCCAGTTCCAGCGTAGATACAATCCGGTTTGTACTGTAGTGACACTTGTATTTCTTTCTCACATCAAAAGTGCTTCCTAATTTGGATGTTACTGATAAACGACGCGACGCAAGTTGTCCTCTGATAACGCTCAGTGGCTTATGAGGCGTCTCTTTTCAAAGCCGTCAAAAAGTCAACCTTCAACGTCTACTCCACCCGCACAAAATGATGTAGTTGTCCACAAGCCTGCACCGCGCCCGAAATCTACTGTACCTCCTACGTCTCACCCCCGACCACACGACCACATCGCTGTCTTACCTACGCAAGATGGACTCCTTCTGAGACCACACGTAGCCCGTCAAGGCGAATCAGATCACTATGTTCGTATCACTTGGGGTAAAGTGCCAGAGATCAAGGAATTCCAAGGATCTATCCCAACGCCGGGCGTCAATTGGACATTGGCCGTGGTAGTGTACGGCATCGTTGGCATCCTTGACCTGTTCGCTGGTAGCTTATCCTCTCTTCCCATCGAAACCTTTCTCAAGTTCTACGTAGAATCATATCTGCTCGTTATTACGTCCAGGTTGGACGTTGGACATAGTAAGCACTTTTCGTTTTTTTTGCATCTTGACGCTAAGGTCAGGTTCGCCGTTTAGTACTTGATGAGAGGCACAAAGTCTACGTCGTCAAAGGTGTCACGGCTATTCCTCTGGGTGGGTTTCAACAAGCCATATCCGTGACCAGCGCCGTCGCTCGGAGCAATGCCGCGAAGGCTCGTACGTCCCTTGTCATGAGTCCATCTTGGGATCATTCCAGCGACAACACCGGGACCGAGTCTACCGACGACGTGGGGAACCGAGTCAAATTTTCAGAAGAACCCGAGATCAAGGTGATGAGCCCCGTGGCCGACGACGACGAGTTCCCCGTCTTCAATAGGTCGCCGTCTCCCATTTCAGAGGCCTCCGTCGCTTCCTCCGTATCGTCCGAACCCTCCGCGGCTCCTGTCGCAAAAGTCCTGGCATCTCGTTTGTCGTTCTGGAACAGGGCGTCCAAAAGGAATAGTGTCAAGACTCCGGCGGATGTTGAGTCTGTCCATGTGTCAGTGGATGAGGAAGAAGTTCCGCCTTTGGACGCTTTGATCCACGAGGACATGTCTGAACCTCAAGAACTACTGGATAGAATCATCGAGACTGTGGCCCCTTCCCCCGCCACCATGAGTCAAAAGTACACCGAGTTGGAAGCGAAAATCCTTCGACAGACTGTCAAGGAATTCGCTAAAGGAGAGATGTATTTTGCATACGATTTCGGTGCGCCGATAAACATCCCACTGAAGAAATTTTTGCCCATGACACTGGTCCCCAGATATAACGCACTCCTTGCAACATAAACAGGAACAACTTGCTAAAACCCAGAAACAGAACGCTCTGCTCGCTGAACTTAATGCTCTGGATATATCGGCGCAGTCCGCAGCGCAAGAAGAGAAAGTTGATGTCTTGTCAGAGCCATTACCGACCCATCCGCTATGGCATCGAGTGGACCGCCAATTCTGGTGGAATGAACACCTCTCAAAGCCGTTCATTGATGGCAAAGTACACAACCGTTTCATTTCCCGAAATTTGCGTCCGTTGACACACTCCCAACTTTACCAGCTAGATTCGTACGTATTGCCACTCGTGCAAGGGTTCTTCCAGGTGGCCTCGTTTTCAATTCCTCCGGATACTGGGCTTGCGGAACCTGGGGTCACCACTCACGTAAATTTCGTTGAGACGGAGACAATCACAAGAGTGGAAGTATGTGGTGCCCAGTGGTTCATCGATGTAGTGCTAATTCCAACTTTCTGGCTTCTAGCGAGAGAACGTCACCAACGTCTTTAGCTACGTTCAGATTAGAGGGTCTAGTGGGCCATCTTTGTTTCGGGCACGCCAGGACGCTCATTGTCTATAGTTCCATTGTTTTGGACACAGTCCGGTGTTGGCTTAAAGCCGCCGCCTCAGTTATCTCCCGGTGTAACGCACGAACAAAACCTTCGGGCACTTACTCGTCATTTCAAGCGGACGTTACCAACGTACGGTCCTCATGTAGGTATCTTGATATAACGGACAGCATACTTTAAATGACGCCAGGACTATAGACCATCGTGAACCTAGCAGAACAGCATGGAAGGGAAGGAGTGCTCACCAGCGCATACCGTGAATGCGTCGAGGAGGCTCAGCTGTCCGATATCAAGTATGTGTCATACGAATGATGCGCCCAGACCCACTGACGGTGTGGAAGATACTGCGAATATGACTTTCATGCAGAGACAAAGGGCATGAAGTGCGTTATATATTTCATGGTGTTTTGTTATGTGTCTCACAAGCAGGCAGATATGAGAACATCTCGAAGCTTATCGACCAGCTCGAACGGTCGTTCGAGTCTCAAGGGTGAGCAAAAGTCAGGGCGATGATTGTCAATCCTAAGAAATCATTTTGTTGTGCCAGATTTCTGTGGATATCCGATAAAGCCGTGTTGTCCCAACAGAAAGGCGTGTACCGGGTGAACTGCATTGACTGTTTGGACCGGACGAATGTCGTGCAGGCAAGTAATATCATTCACCTTACTAGCCCTGCGGGCTCACGGAGCATGCAGTCCGCGTTCGCCCGGCACGTTCTAAATCGGCAGTTGCTCGTCCTGGCCTTTTTGAACCCTTCTGAACATGGTCGTACGGAAATGGATGTCGTTTTTAACGATGGTACGACACCAGTTAAACATTCGCTTCGCCGTCTGGATGTTGATCAATCGTCAGTGTGGGCGAATAACGGGGACGCTATCAGTCGATGCTAGTGCGTGCCATTGTCCCTGTTAACCACCTATGCTCATCCAGGGACAGTGCTGGGACTTCGGCTCTTAAGGTCAGTGACCGATCATCCTTATATCCCTGAAATACTGACAACGCTTCAATAGGGCGACTTTACGCGGTACCGTCCCTAATTTACTACTTGATCACTCCCGTCTCTTTTAATTCTTTCTACCTGACGGACAGAACTGGGAAGCGTGATCTTGGAGGTTTATTGAATGACGGAATCAACTCTTTGGCAAGGTTGCTAAGTCGTTTCGGCTCTTGCTTTCCCTGTGCTTATCTTTACACCCGCAGGATGTACACCTCGACATTCAGTGATTGGTTCTGTCAGGTCGTCATAGACTACATGCTCGGCTTCCGAACTATTTCAGTCTTCTCAGAGTTCTTGTTGAAGTTGCAATCAACTGATCCGCGCGAACTCATCCGATTGTCGAACATTCGAACAGAAGCTATCGCAACCTGTGTGTCGCGCGTCTTGGAAGAGGGGGAAACGCTACTGTCCGGCTGGACCGTGTTCTCTCCGGTTACGCTTAATACAAAGCTCGGGGAGAAGTTTGAAGAGAAGGTGCTACTATTGGTCCGTCTATTTAACGTTTCTTCAAGTTCGCTTTCCTGACCTTTCTCTCAGTCCAAGGTTGCCTTATATATCATAGTAAGCTTAGACCCTATTTAGGCTCTGTTCCGTTGCTCAAAGTTCTCCAGAGTTTTGACTACAACCTAGAGAAAGTCAAGGTTTCGACGAGTATACCCCTTCAAGATATCGTGTCTATCACTAAAGGTTACCCCATTCATCTCGGTGCTTCTGCGTCCATTCATAGTGATATTATAGGCGCATACATCGTCTCTCCTCTAGAGGAGGCGTCTCGCGACCCCGTTCAAAATGCAGGGTTCGTCGTCGAGTGGCGCAACGTGCGCCAGCGCACACGTGTAACTAGCTACTCCCTGCGCAACAGCGTCGACATTCCGTCCTCGCCCAGCGGGTCCCTCGCTTCCCCGAACAACAGCGGCAAGGTCACAAGCGGGTCCCGCGCTTCAACCTCACCAACGAGACCGAGCCCGCTCTCTCCTCGCTCTAGCACATTTCCGAGACAACCGCCTACTTCCAGCTCCCTGTCCCCGACACCGGCAGCCTCGCCAAGCACGAACAAGTCCACCGCAATCCGATCCCCACCGTCGACGCTGACTCCAAAGACGACACAGACTTTATCCGCGAAGCGCAGACCACCACCGCTCTCGCGCACGCCGTCCACCGCCGCGCGTCTATCGCGCCTGCTCTCGAGCACGGCATCACCCTCCTCCCCGTTCTCTCCCGAGCCGAGCAGCGCAGGGAATGCGACGAGCTTTGCGGCGTTCAAGGCTCTCCCAATTGACCCCGCACGCACGCGGCGCGAAGGCACGGGGTTCATCGTCGAGTCTGCGTCGGACGACTTGGCGAGCGCGAGCACATGCCAGGACGCCGTCGACCTCATGGTGGACGCTATCGCGCGTGCGTGTGCCGACGCTCATGCACATGCGCAGCCCGGGGCCGATTTGGGCATTGTGAAGGGTAAGGGCAAAGGCGATGTGCCTTCTGTGCGGCAGGAAGACATCATAAGGTCTGTCGATTTTCCTTTTCTCTTTCTCTCCCTCTCGGTTCTGTCACGGTCATGCTTGACTTATATTCCTTTGATTGGCGACGATTTAGTTTGGCCGAGGCGCAGAAGATGACCAGTATGTATGCAAAGATGGAATATGGCGTCAAGCGGTTGCTATGGCTCGGTGGTTGAAATCGGACGCGAAGAGCTCAAACCTTTCACAGATACCAGGGATTGGACCCTAAATATATATGTGTATATTGAACGAGTAATACAAATGTCACTCTCTATCACGGAACCAAGAACTGTAAAGGATATTTGGTAGTTTGGCTTGGCAGGTCATAGCCAACGCGAAATAGGTGACATACTGTGGTCGCTAAACACAGCACAAGGAAAGGGTGAAGGGGTATATCAAGAAGAGGGTATTCACGTGTCTGTTTAATTGTGGTATAGATTCCATTGCGTCTAGTCCCTCCGTTATATCACATGAAATGAATTAGATACCAAAAAGTAGCCAGTGGTGGATGAAGCGAATCATACATATTCAATGGTCCATTGTCCAAAAACACGTCGCAACGTGGTAAAAAGTCGGGTGGGTCGGGTGATGTATCTGATGGGGGTTACGGCCAACGGGTTGCGGCTTCAAAAAGATCGGGTCCAACTTGTTTCTATATCGACACATGAAGGGTCATCGGATGACACCACACCACGGACAACAAAAAAGACTCGTGTGGCTTAACGCAGCCCGGCGATGTCGATGAACCGTGTCTTGCGCTTCATCGCTCTCGAGTCCATGTTCGTTCTGTTGTCGTCCATCCCAACGTCCGAGTCCATCATATCCTGTTCGGCCACCTGCCGCATGTGCCGCTCACAGAGCTGGCGCCCTTCAACTTCCCAGTAGTCAACGAGACGCTCTTCGCATCTCTCCCCGTATCCATCGTCTTCGTATTCACAGGTAAGATGCTCAATGTGATAGCGTTCGCCCGTGTGCGACACGGCGCAGGGTCCCTCTATCGGTCGCCCGCAATCGGGTGCTGCACATAGAGAGTTATTCGCCTCGTGATAATGATAGTCGCAGAACGGCTTCCCGTCAAAGACGTAGAATGTCTTGTCGGGGAACGGTTTCTGACACCGTGCGTGTTTGGTAAGCATATGATCCAGGAAAATGGATAGAGAGATCTTACGTGGCAGGTGTGACAGTTGAAGCAGTCGCGGTGATATTTCCCCTTCAGCTGTCCGTCTGAGGATGACACCGCCTGCTTCTCTATGGGCATATTGCAGCGACGGCACTGTTGAGGTGATCATGAGTTAACGATACCCAAGACGAGAGCTAACTATCTCATACCTTTGGCAAATACATATTCTTCCAGCATTTGTCGCACAACACACCTTTCCCGTTCTCCATGCGGATCCATCTCTTGTCCTCGATGTTCTTAGAGCACCGTATACACGTCATGACTTTCTCGCGGTGCCTATCCAGCCCGCTTGCGGTCGAATCTTGGGACAGTCTATCCTTCCTCGAGCTGTCGGACGAGCCACCACCAATTGCACCAGAGATCGTGCCCCCACGTCGAGGGATGCTACCTCCCAGTGTGGACGATTCGCGCTGCGATACCGTCGTCAAGGAGCGCATCGGGGGTTTCGACGGGCGACCTAAGGATGAGGTGTGAGAGATTGGTGACAGTGGTGTATCCGTGGACGTTGGTGAACGTAACAGTGCAGCCAGAGCTACGTCAAGGTTGTGCTCCATTGAAGTTTGCTCAGTCCGCATCTGATCGTCTGAATATGCCGACGAGGCAGTTGGGCTACGGCGCAGCTGACCGGAGGTACGACCCAATCCACGCGCAAGAAGCGCGTCGTCATCTGACTCGTCGCTCTGGGCGTACGCAAGCCCGCCAAATTCAGATCCTTCGTCGTCAGAGGAACGCCCAAGGAACGATGAAGTCACGTCGTCATGTGTCACGACCCTGATTGTATCTCCAGAGACTGAGGCCTTCTTCTGAGAAGACCTGTCAGAAGAAAAGGAGGGTCTCGAAGTAGAAGGAGAGGTAGGGGTTAAGGGTCCGGATGCAACAGAGGGTTTGGAAGGGTCGGGTGATTTGACAGGGAAGGGTATCGACGACGGTTTGGGGTTTGTACTGCCCTCGCGCCGGAGTACTAGGGGGGTTGCGGATGTGACGGTGGATGAGGGTGGACGCGGCGGAAGGGGAATGTTCGGAGGGAACCGGGGGTCATGAGGTGAAGTAAGCGGACCCGGGCTAAGAGATGCAGGGTGCGAGTACGGCATCGGTGGCGCTGCTGGGAAAGAAAAGTCATAAGTGACACGTTAAACATGACCACGTCGAGAGAAGGCAATTATGAAGCGCCAAGAAGCACCTTGCGAGCAGCTAGCGGATGCGCGCGTCTAACAGGTGATACATGTAAAATGAAATGAATGACGACATACCTCGGGGAGGAGACGACGCAGGAACCCATTGAGCAAGCATCGGTGCTGGTGGCGAGCGCACGGGAGGCATATGAGAAGTAGTGGCAAACATGGCAGCGCGAGCGACAGCCGCGAAGCCCCTGCGTCCGACGCCAGCCATGCCAGCCACGCCGCCCGACTTGGTGTCAACCTCTGGTGATGCAAAGCGCTGTATAGAATGGTTCGACGGGGCCGGAGAGGGGGCGGACCGAACGGGGTGGTGAATGGGAGGATGAGGAGGAGGCATCGGCGCCGGACGCGGATCACGGAAACTGTGCGGGGGTGGAGGCTGAGCGAGCGGGGACGACGGGACAGAAGGACGTTGGTGGGTGGATGAGCGCGCGTCGAGCGTGGGCGATAGACCAGGTCGGGAGTTCACGGGGACGATGACATTAGGAGTGAACTCAGGCCGCGAGATAGGTTCGCGCGTAGGGGACGAGTGTGGAAGGAATGGACTTTTCGCCCGCCGGGAGGGAGAGGGTGGCATCACTGGTGCTGGGCTGCGAACGCCTGTTCTTGAAGGAGCTGGGCTTGGAGTGGTGCCCCTGGAAGGCACTGAAGAGTGGAAGCTGGTGGTGCCATTCCTGAGGGGGGAACCGTCGTGAACGCGCACATCTCGTTGGTTTGTGGACGGTCTCCTAGAAAAAAGCGCATTCATTGGACTACTCCGCGCTGGGTTCGGAGGCGAAGGGCTTGTCTGCACTGTGAGCGGAGGCGGTGAGGGTTTCGTATCGCTTGGGGGATTGGATGAGGTCCAGGCAGAAGCGCAGATGTGGTCGCCGAGTCGATCGAGGGGAACTGGTCGGCTGCAAGTAGAACACTTGACGGTTGGGAGTATTTGTGATATGCGTGGGTCTTTAGTGGGATGATTAGGATCGAGCAGAGCCATATTAAAAAAGGACAGAGGAGTGAGTGTAATGGAGAGTGAGCGAGTGAGGTGTATGCGCGTAAACGACCAGCGTCACGGTAGCGAGGTTGAGTTGCGCCGACGTCCTCGAATAACGACATGGTTTATGGTGGCGTATGGCCTATCCGCATTTGGTCACACCTTCACTCATTCCCCCACAACAAACAAACCAATCCTAAAAGGCCTAAACGTTCAAGTGAATATGACCAAACATCCAGATCAGATCCACAATAATAAACCCCATAAGCTAGCTACTGGTCGGCACAGGAAACTGACAATTCTCGGACGTTTCTCGTCCTGCTTCCTCAGCCCTGCTCTCGGCTCCCTGGTCGGGTGCAGCACCCGGCTGCGCGATTCCAGCCGAAATTACACCCGTGGCCAGTGCTTGTGGGTTCCCAATGCTCCCTATCCTAGAGAAGTACTCCTCCCAACGGCCTGTGATTTCGTGTCTTCAGCCGGTCATTCCTCTGAACTCGGCTCAAAGCACGTACCCCAGTCAAACATGCCACCAGGTATCCCATCTAGCCAATTGTCGGCCACCGCAAACTCTTCCAGTGATCTCGCCGTTACAGGGCCCGAGTCAAGAACGTTCATCACGTGAACGTTCTCGCTTTCTGGCATCCCGCCCTCATTCAGCACAGGCTTGACATTCGCGTTCCCATCCTGCCCCAGTGATGACTGAGCTCCGCTCGCGCCATCATGCGCTCCGGCAGGTAGCGCACCATCTGCGCCCTGCGTGAGCCTGTCCTCTTTGGACAACAAGGACATGACCTCACCCTCGTCTTCGTCGTCACTATGACTATTGATGATTACCCCAGGTGCAGTTTCTGGATATGCACCCTTGGTCGTGCCTCGTGCGACGAACACCCCTCCTCCAGGCCGGTTAGAGTCACTCTTGTATAAAAGGCCCCCCAAAGGAGGAGGCTTATTACTCGTCACATTGTTTGTAGGGTTCAACGCAGGACGCTCCATCTGTGGTGGCGGTCCTTGCGTTGCCTCATACAGCAATGCGATAATCTCTGCTGTCTAAAAATCACACGTCAAACAGACACTCACGACAATATCACACAACTGACCTTTCGCCGCGCAGACATATGATCCGGTGAAAGTGACTTTTCCCATCGTCGGATGCAATCGCGTAATTTCTTAAGTTTCACCGCCGCATCATGATCTTGGCGACGTGCCCACGTGTGATACTGTCGAAACCACAGGGCCGCAGTGGCAGGGGATACATAAGATGGGCGCTCCATGTGTGATCCGTGTGTGAAATACACTGACCTGAACCAGCGCACAAGATGTCGCTGCGTAAGCCACCAGCATCCAAACGTCATACAATTTGTCATTTCGATCCAACCAATCAATGGCATCGCCAGTCAACTGGACGAGGTTTGACCAGCTTTCAATAGTGAGGGCAAACTGGAGGTGCGCCGGGCAAGAGTAAGAGATCCGCATGAAGACGCGCCAAAAGATCATTAAAACGCAAGAGTAAAGTAGGTGGAGCACTCCTGCGTAGCCAGTGGTCAGAGCAACCCTGGCGTAGGATATGTCCCTACGAACCTGCATGCCTGGGTGTGTCGGGACCATGGAATTGTAAACTCGGAGGTAGGTTCTTCTTCCAATTCTCAATATCTGCCAATAATGTGGCAAGTTCCTCGTCATTTGTGTTCATCAGCCCGGTCGGGCTGTTTTCATCGAATGAGCAATAGGAGGAGCAGGTTAGAACAGATCGTACCTATAGATCGTCTTAAGCACTCGACCAAGGATCATGCTGAGTCGGGCAAGTTCATCCACGTAAAGATCATGAAGGGTACCAGAGGAAGGTAAACGGGCATCGCAGTCATCGACATCGATCATATACGGATGCCCGTACGATAAGCTCACCCTGCGACAAAGAAATCATGAGCACGAGACACCAGAACACCCGTGAGGCAGACCAAAGTCACAGGTAAAGAGCCAGAGAGTTACCATCGGTCACTGATGAGGCATGCTCCCCACAACCTGCGCCGCATCTCAATATTCTGCTTTACCGCTTCCGCGCGATGAAGGCCCAAGTCTTGAGCCTATCATTGAACGTGAGCGAAAGTGCTTGGTACGAGGCAGATCCTCCGTTTCCACGTACCATCCTGATCGCAGTTCCCAATCGGATCCACAGAGCTGACAGAGCGTTTGGAACAAATTGAGAATGGCAATCTCCTACCATGCAAAGAATTAACAAGCTCTGTACATTGGCGATCGAAGCTGTTGAGAGGACATCTTCTGCCTTGATGACAGAATTGACAGCATAACGTATTGCGTCGAAAACACTCTGCGGTACTTCCCGCCGCGCAGCTGCGACGAGGCAAATAGAATATAATAATATAGGAGGGGGCGAGGGGTTGGAAAGAAACTCGGCTTGCGTGATGACGGGAAGGATGGGCGCGACCTCCGAAAAGTAGGCGTTGATCAACTTCTCAACCGTTTCGCGCTCAATACGCATATCAACGGGTTTTTGCAACGCGGGCGGGACATCGCCAGCCGTTGGCTCTACCACTTGGATGAGCCCGTCGCCTGTTTGGGATAATTCCCACGTATGGTGGTGTCGTGCATCGTAATTTTCATATAATCGGGAGGGTATCGTGGCACTGGAATGAAGAAGGTGGTTTTCAGATGTTGGACCTGAAGAAAGATCGTGCGTTGAGGCAAAGTAAATCTCTGGCCAAAACTCGTTCCCATACCGTACACTCGCGCATCGGTGGGGCGAGAGGATTCCCCAGACGTCGAGGAGTTTGGCCGTTCTGCGTTCTCCAGTCGTGTTTTCTCCACCACTGCCGCCACAGCGGCGGCTTCTTCTTCTTGTTTCTTCTTCTTGAATCGAGTTTCCGCAATGGGGAGAAAGAACGTGCAATCGAACCCATACTGCTTACAGTGTTGGCATAAAGGTGGATCAGAGTCTGTCAGGATGTCACACCTGTTTTGATGGAGGTGGGTCAGCAAATGTAGGGACACCAAGATCCGAAGATGACAGCGCCAAAATGCCACGGGGAAACAGGACGGTATGGACCACTGCATATCGCTGCCAAAGAACAAAGGAGCACGGACCGGATTTTGCGACTGCGACAACTATCGCACGCCCTTTGCGTCTTGGTGCGCTTCTTGGTGTCTGGAGGCAGCTGGGGTTGCGCATTAGCCCTGGGACCTGATGCCATAACATTCGGAGCTGAAACAGACGCCCCGACCACAGTCTCCTCTGAAACCTCCCCATCTCTCCCTTGACTCTCGCCAGTAGGCTTGCGCTTGCGCTTCCCCGTCGACAGCTGGATGAGCGGGACCGAAGACGGATTCGCAGTCGGAGAAGGCTGAGACACAGCTTCGTGCGTGGGGCTCGGACGCGGAGGTGCATACATCATGATTTGTTGGGGATAAGGCGAGTAATGGGGGAAGGAAGGGTGGGAGGCATACGGCGTGTGGTGCACAGGGTACGCAAACGGAGAAGGATGATTCTGTGCAGCCATAGGATTAGTATTCACGCCGTTGCTCGCATGTCCCGGAGTAGGGGAGTGATGATGGTAAGCCGGGTGAGGTTGAGGAAACGGGGTGCCATTGGAGGGATAGGACGGGTTCATGACTGGAAACTGAGCGGCCGGAAAAGAATGAACGAGGACCGGACGTGGTTCAGGGGGGCCCCTCTTAGAAGAAGCAGATCTTTGTGGCTCTTCGCGCGCGTGCGAGACGAGAGAAGGGCGAGAAGCTGAAATAGGGGGAAAAGGTGAGAGATGGTTCGAAGTGGAGAAAGGATATAATCGGATAGGGTGGGAAACGTACGGAGGTCCGGGGATGGGAGATGGGATGGGACAGGTGGCTTATTGGTAGGGCGTTTCTTGTGCTTGTCAGCAGACCGGGTCGTTGGTGGCTGAGATTGCGTGTCTCGTTCTTCAGGGTCGGCTCCAGCTGCTGATTCCATATTGCATGCCAAGCAGACTAAGCAAGTTGTTGCGTGTTACCCAGGTACAGGCAACGAGTCCGAGCGAGAGCAATCCAATAACGTCGTATGCCTCAGCGAAAAATGTTATGTAAGAAGGGTAATTACTCCACGGAGCAATGTGGGTCCCGATGTGTGTGTGTGACTGACTTGCTTGACCGCGCGCGACTGAGTTAGAATACGGGGTAAGCTTGACAACCTCCGAGGACTGCAGCTACACACTACCGACAACAAAGAGGTCGATCCTTCGAAATCGAAGTACTTCTCGATTATGATCAAAGTGCAGAAAAAGTCGTAACCGCAATACGCGAACCGCGGCGAGGGACGGCAGGGGAAGAAAATAGCGGCAAAGTATGCGGCTGGTCCATTGACATGTCATGAGCGAGCGCCTCGTTCTTTCACTTTCAGGCGCCGTTTAAAGTTGGAGCCCGCTTGTGTGCGAGTCACTTGCGAGAACACGCTGACGTCAATGGAAACTGGGCGCCGAGCCAATCACTCGGTCGCACAAGCTAGGCCCCTGGAGGCCCTGTAGTCCACCCCCTGTGTGATGGGCTGTGCTCCCATTTGCAAAAAAAATACATATTGCACGGCGGCCGAACGTCCACATGCCGCGGCAGTCATTTAAATCCCGCTACAGCGTCGTCCTTCCAATTTAAATCCTTTCAAACCTGTGTCCATGCGGTACCATCCCATTGTCCCTAGAAATGCCTGCCAATCTATATGTCAAACTACGATATACTACAAATTCCTCACGAACTCCGATAGGTATCAGCAACTCGACCATCCTCCACATTATCGCGCACGATAAAGTCTGCATGGTCTTCGAAGCCAGGGTTCACTAACCGCTTGTCCTCGGTCGTCACAGCATGTGGTTGCACCCAAGAATATCCACCTGGGCGACATAAAACGTCTGCGACGTTCCCTCTCCAGCTGGAATGTGCAAATGGGTTCGGAGGAGCCGTTCCTGGCGCAATCGACTTGTGCGCAGAATTCCGGATCTACGTAACAACCAAGCGAATGTCAATAAAACCATAAATGTAGCACTGGCGCAAAGTGGTGTGATGGCGATTGACAGATTTGCGCGCTGGGCAGGACAGGTGACATGTAAGGGTCCATACCTGTTCTATCGTGGTAACGTTAAGACAGAGAAGCTAATCCCTCTCGGTGAGTTGCTCTGCCAATCCACTGAAATAAAAAAGATCGCTCACCCGCACATGGTACACCAGGAGAGCACCCACAGGCCAGATGACCGTGGCGGCAAGGCAGAACGCGACAGCACTTCCCACACCCCTACCGAGTGCATGACTGAATTTCTTGACTTGTGTCTCGTGTGTCAACATTGAGAGATGCAGAGCAGACGTGACGATCACCAGGCAGAGTGTAAGCGTCTGTAAAATCCTAGAGATTAACAGAACACTCCGAGGCGTCGAGGACGACAAAATGAGACGCACAGCTACGAAGATGAGGGCGAAAAAATGAGTGTAATTACGGCGCCCCACGCAGTTGTTTACCCATTGGCAGTGGTGGTCGCTTCCGTCAACACAATTATCGCACTATGCGGAAGGTTAACATTCGTGTGGTATGACCATCGGAAGCAGCGCATACATACCGTTCTGCAGTGGTTCGACCGTGGGGGACGGTAAGTACGGCAAGTGGGGCAATATTTCACAGTCACCCTAGCCATTTCATGTAAGCGATGACAATTGGATATAGAATCAGGAACACTCACACCGCTGAACGGACTTTCAAATCTCGAGTTAATGCAACGCAATCGCCATCAGAGCGCGCCACAGGCGGGTACAGTGGTTCAGGGTCCAGGTTTCGTGGAATAATTCCAGGGTCCTTGAAAGCCTATTAAGTGAATAGTTAGCACAGGAACCCAGACTTCCAAGTCGAATGACCTACCGTCGATAACATCAGTGATATCGTCAAAAGACACATGTACACACCAACGGCGGCGACTGCAGGGCTTTTGTTATGCCACCACCAGACGCTTGTTGTTCCCATCCAGACACCTGCGATCCCAAAGACCAAAGCGAGGGACGCCATGAATGCCCAGGGTTTAGCACCACCCATGAGTACGTAGCCGCGCAAGAACCAGCGATTCGAAGACCCTATCCGTTCATAATTTCGAACGTAGCGAGAAGACTTATCCCGTTTCATGGGGACAGAAGAAAGAGGGTATTCAGATTTGGTTGTGGGTGGGTGGGGTATGAAGTTGGCAGAGGACCGGTGTCGCACGTCAAGGGTTTGTATGACGACTGACGCCTTGTATCCCTCCTCGGAGGTTTCCTTAATCTCAAAAGGTGTTGATGGTCCGTTGCTCGTACTCCGACCAGACGGAAGATCGGGCGTCACTGGCGACTGACTGGCACCAGACCACGATCTGCGCACCGACTCGAGACTGAGGCCCTTCCGGAACCGCTCAAAGCTATCGCGAACGCGAGCGGCGGCGCCCGCATTTGCAGCATTCTTCTCGACCACATTCCTGGCCAGAGACGGCGGCTTGGACCGATGCGTCGTCGTCGTCGAAGAACCAGAGATTGTGTGAGCGTGTCCGCTGATCGGAAGCAGCGGCTCGCGACTTTGCTTCTGATTTCTCAGCTGGTTCGACGCGTCATGCCAGGAATTGCGCGAGGTGCGGTCGCCACTCGCGTGGAACGTATCCGAGTGTCCATCTGACTCGTAGGCAACGTCGTGTGACACCAACGGCTGGAGCGGAAATGTAGGGTGAACACCCTCGCGTTCGTGTGAGGGGGATGCGGGAATGGCATTCGAAGAATCTACAGAAGAACGGGGAGACTCCTCGGAAGGGGACAGAGGGGGTTGGGGAGGACGAGAAGGGTGAAGAAAAGGGGGAGGGGGTAGGATTCCGTGTGCGTGTGAACCCGTGAAGGTTCGTCGGGTTGGGGAGGTGAGATCCGCGGACACGGAGGGGGAGGGACGGGGACGAGAAGCCGACGAGACGGCAGACCCGCTACGGGCATGCCTGCTACTCGCAGAGTTGGAGGCATTACCACTGCGGGGAGAAGTTGGGTTTTCAAACTTGGTTGAGAGTCCAACGGTTGATAATGAGGAAGGGAGCTGTGAGGGACGCTGAGAGACTGGGACAATGGGCGTAGACGGAGAGAAGGGTAAAGAACGCTGAGATGCCATAGCTCATCTGATATTTACGAGAGGGTGTAAGGGAGAGAATAAAAGATGGGAAAAAATCAATGGTGAATGGGCGCCTAAATGCGCCGCATTCAAGTTCGTGCCAACTTTGTTGGTCGTAGCCGCGTTGCCTTCTCCCGGCCCGGGCTAAACACCCACTTCAGACACTTAGGTAACATAACATACATGAGGACGAGGTACAGAAATAAACCAACATCGTACACTACGTACGCCGTGTCCCTGCACCTCTATTTTGCCGTGAAACAATCCATTGCCGAATATATGTACTACTCATTTTGGCTTGCTTCAGCGTCTCAACGTCTTCCACCTCCAGCCGAGGTGAACTATGTGATATCACGTCTATCACGAATGTCCGTAATGGTGGCAAGCCATTTTCGTCCCGGCGTTTGTCCACTTGAGCACCCATGAACATGAGCCACACCGCGAAGAAAAAGGAATGAATCACGTACCAGCTCTTCCACCGGATGCTGTCTCCATGCTCACCACGAGAGCTTGTATGTTTGGATCTGCTGCCGTTGGCCCATAGACGTCATGTATCGGCACTATCTCATAAACGAGGCTAGGCTTGAACATTTCCAGGAACTGACGGACGCTCCGCATCCGTTCGGACAAACTTTCCAACACGTCCCTGTTGTCCTTTTTTGTCAGAAGCGCGTCATCTACGTATCGGTTCTGTAAACGAAAGTCTCTTCGTTATCGTCATCAGCTCAGACACGTACCCGTCACACCGACGATAAGCTTCTCATCAGCGATCCATGCGGCCATGCTGAGCAGAATCTTGTGTCCGGCATGCAGGTGGTCAAACGTCCCCCCTAGTGCAACAGCGGGGTATGTTGAGGGGTCCGATCCTGGTGCACCCGGAGAATCCGGGACAACTTCGCTGTCCATGACGTGGTCCCCGGGCTTGGACCATGCCGTCCGTAGGGAGGTTACGGACTGGGGAAGAGGGACTGGAATGCAGTCTAAACCGAAGGGTTAAAAGGCTGCGGTTCAACTCGAAGTGTTTAGACTTACCGCCTTCGATTCTGATGACCACCTCAAAGTCTGTTCCAAAGTCCTCGCAAAGGTCTTCGTCGAAACCCCGCAGGAGGACGTCCACTTGGAGCAAGACCTTGTCCAACGCCTGTGCCACCGCTGTAGCTTGCACGTATACGTAGGTCAAAAGCCTCTGGATATCGTCCCAGCATTCGGTGTGCGACACCCCGACCGAGCTGTTATTGCTGTGGGAGGAATCAAAACTACGCTTGCGCCCCAATTTCTCGTGGTGAGCGGAAAGAGGGGAGCGAGGTCTTCGGCCGGTGTTGAAGAGACGCGAAAAGAGAACGACGACGAGGCGATTGCGGACACATCGGGTAGCGCTCGCTATGACTGGGGCGAGAAAGCATGGGGTGCTCAAGTCGTTGATGGTGGCAAGGAGGAGGACGTGCGACGCGGTGGCATTGGGGAGGGGCATGTTGACATCCTGGGTTGCCTGAGTGAAGGCAGAGGCAGGGGTTGGGGGAGCGTTGTCGGACATTTTGAGTTAGTTATGTGACACTCGATCGAGGGATTTGTGTCATAGGAGTACCTCGGTTCGTAACCTGCGCCACAACAAGCCAATCGCACTAAACCGACACAAGGCGGAAGAACAACAACACGGAGCCTCGCCTCGGCCCGTCCGCTTCTCGCAATTCCATTTCCTCACTTCATTCCATCCACACGTAGAATTTAATTCGTAAGAAAGGTCGTTAGTTACATTGTCATCAAATGGTCGTCACAAAACTAGCTAGTCATCATGTCCGAGTTCGAGGAGAAACCCGACTCTGGTGCAAGTCCTTCACATCAAAGAACACGTTGAGTCCAAACGCAAACCCTAAAAGGCATGCTCCTGCCGATGCAACGTTATATGCGTTACACCTGACGCAAAAAATGAATATCAGAGCCAGATCCGAAGCGACTTGGTCACCAACGCACCATCCATTGAATCCCCCGGGTGGACATTTCTCTCGGATCAAGACCCAGAAAAATTCCACGGACCATAGAAAGAAAAAAATGGTGTCCGTAAAAAGCAACCATTTGAGTTCCTTCCGAGCCGCCCTCCATTGTTCCTCGAGGGCCAGACCCTCAAACACGCTTCGTCGCTTGGGTCGTCGGCTTGTTCCGCTCTGGCTCATTGAGGCGGAACGCTCATCGAGGTCTGCGCTTTCCTCATCATCCAGACCTAGGGGGAACCTGAACACCGTTGGGTCTACGATCAAGTTCACCTGGACACTCCCCTGTTCCCCTTTTCCTTTCTTACCCTTCTTTTTCTTCTTATTGTTGTCACCTGGTAGCCCCTGAACGGGCAATACGGCAAGACCATCCGGTCCGAAGCTCGTGAGGTTTCGCTTCTTCTGGCGGCCTCCACAGCAGCAAGGGCGAAAAAGGAAGCGGTAGAGAAGGAAAAGAGAAGTAAAGATAGACAAGGCATATAGGGCGAATGTATGGGGCTCATTTCGGGGCGGCGGAGCACTAGGGGTTTTAATCCACTGTAATAATCCCGATGTCAGCGCTAACCGGGATAAATGGTTGCAACGTACCAAAGCGGCATAAATCACGGAAAAGGCGATCCCAAGAGCAAAAACGGTCTCGATGGCTCTGACTGCCACCCTCTTCTTAGGGCCATCTGTAATAAGACGACCTTTCTGATCCACGCTGCCCACTGGCTCTTCCTTGGCTGCCTCTGTGCTCGAGCGAAATTCGTGTTCCAACATGCGAATACGCTCCTCCTTCAGCTCTGGATCCAGAGGTGCGTCGTAATTAGGAGTATCGTTATTAGACCATGGAACAAAATCCCGAGAAGACGAGCTATTGGTCGCAGCATATGGGTCATACCAGTTCCCGATTGGACCAGTAGCTCGATACGAGGGGTCGAAAAAGGGAGGGCGAGAGGCCTCAGATTGCAGTTCGGTCTTCGGAGGTCTGCCTTCTTTCGCGTACCACCCGCGCGACCAGGCAGGAAATTGTGAGATGTCTATATCCGAATTTGGGATGCCTCCAAGCGAGGAAGCAGTGTCAAGGGGACGGTGTAAAATGCCAGGTGAATATAGTTCATTATCGGAAGGAATATAAACGGATGACTGTGCGAGAGACGATACGGGTATTCGAGTCGAGGGTGGGAAAGCCC
>Ga0307510_10003190_pt1 | contig 19036 bp, 28 predicted proteins | sample 12_EM_MG_FD_207224 | JGI IMG/M metagenome (GOLD analysis project Ga0307510, IMG submission 207224) | Populus trichocarpa ectomycorrhiza microbial communities from riparian zone in the Pacific Northwest, United States - 12_EM | ecosystem: Host-associated > Plants > Roots > Unclassified | place...
GGAAGGTCGAGACGGAGCGTTGCATCGTTTCGCGCCCGCGGAAGGTGAGCACGAGGTCGTCGTGCGAGAGTCGGACGGCCGCCGTGTCTTGCACGAGCATCGGAGACGTGAAACGCGACGCGTACGCCGCTTCGGAAGGAGGTATCCAAGACGACGACGTGAACGTAGGAGCAAGCGCAGGCGTGGACGCAGACGTGGGGCTGTTCTCGCTGCTGGGGACCTCGAGGACGAGGCGCGGAAGCGGCTCGGTGCCTCCCGCAGTCTTTGACGTTCCGTAGCGCGCGAGATCGTAGAAAGCGGCTGGAAGGATGGATCCGACGTTGAGCTCGCGCACGAGGTTGATGACGTGGATCGGGGAGGGGATCTCGTGGCGCGGGTCGTAGTGGCCGTCGGGCGCAAGCGACATGCGTTCGCGCCGGTCCCACTCGGCGAGCGTCGTTGGGAAGTAGCTCTGTAGGCGTTCCAAGCATTGTCGGCGTGGGATGCAGATAAAGTATTTGCAGGATAGGCGGAGGACCGAGGAGAGGAACGGGAAGTCTTGTACGAACGGCTGACGGAAGTATCTGCAGGTGCGATACCGTCCATAGGGTAGCAGCAGCAGCAAAGCAGTCAGCCCAATATGTCACTGGAAATGAAGCAAAATAGATAGTCTTTTTGTTGCGTACAGTCCGTCATATAGAGCCCTTAAAAGATGGTAGACGTCCGTTGGCGAGTCACAGACATTGATGATACAGTCGGCGTTCTCTGGTTGGGGTATCGACAGCATCGTCTGGAAGATCTCCGCGTGGCGTTCTAGCTGGCCGCGATGGACCTTGAAAGCAAAGGGCCCAGCGGTAAGGATGACATTTCCGTCGGAGAACCAGAAATCTTGGCACATGCGGAATGGGAATTCAAGAGTGGTGTGACGCTGCCCCTCGAGTCTGTCTATCTGGAGAGCTGTAGTCGACAATGCTAGCTTCTCGGCCATAATCTTGATTAATGCGTGCTATGAAAGGAAGGGCCAGGTGGTACGCAGTCTCGGGTGAAATGCAACCGCCACCGTGATAGATATACAAACATAAAAACCGAAGGTGAGGCTGACAAGTTCCAGCGACGATGACCTCATGCGTCTAGCCAAGGCAAGATAACTCGGATGATGCCTCATTCGGCCGAGGTCAGTGCAAAACTCAAAACGACGTCTAGACGAGTAGCATGCTCTCTTGTCGGCCATGTTATTTGTTATTTGAATCTCTATGTCTAATTCTCCAGGCGTTACGGGACATAGATTGGATCAAGCCAGCGGAGAAGGACATTACAAGAATTTGTGACAGGGATACAAACTCCAGGCTCTTGAAACAAGGAATAACGTAGGGTCGTTGAGGCGCACACATTAGCCCGCCAGGGAAACAGCCTATCTGGTCTTGCCAAATTCTCCGATCAGATTGTTCGCATTATCAGCGTCACATGAGCGATGGACCGGAGTACTAGGAAGAGAGAATAGCCGCGGAGTCAAGCCAACATCCGAGTTCAGACAGGGATCAAAGGCGAACGGACTACGCCAACGGCCAGTTTGTGCACACTTTGTTGCTTGCTCGAGGATTGTCCTGTACAGCAAGTCATTGAATCCAATGCACTGCAAGCCAACGCAAGCGATCCTGAGAGCGCCAGCTAAGTATAATTGAGTCGTTTCATAGATCGTCTGAGGTGACACATTCTTGCGTCCAGCCAGAGTTTCTTTGATAAGGGATTGTGTCGTCTATCAACGGGCCATGGGTTAAATATAACTTCGGAAAGAGAGAAAATGATGGCTACTGGCCTCGGTCGAGAGTTGTTCGAATTCCTTTGTTGTCAGGTCATCGAGTCTAATTGCTTTATAGACGCCAGCGTAATACCACTTTCCGTCCTTGTTATAGAAACATTCTGCACAAGGTTAGCGAAAGGCCGCACGTCCAACAGGTAGAATGCGTAATAACCTGTGGGTTTATTCAACTTGGAGATGACATCGACCATCGTCCAGCGATGCGCAGATATGATTCGCGGGTTTGTACTACATTTGAAAAGGGGAGTCAGAAAATAGCCATGTTCCTCGCGTTCGGGACACCAATTTGTCGTTAACTGTTGGAAGATGCGGTGATTTGCAAGTCTGCAAATGGCAAGTCAATAGATAAGCTGCGATCAACCGATGTCGTCACCCATACACGGTTCTGAGAGTCTGTAGGCCAGATGAACAGAGATTTGACCACGATAGAAGAAACCCACCCCCACAGCACATGCGAGAAACTCTTGCAATGTGTACGCAGAGGGTATCAAAATGGGCCTCAGCGCATCTGAAGGTATGCCTAGCGGAAGAGGAAGCGCAGCCAGGGTTGCATGCCTTGCCCGAATAGATTCTTCTGCCTCAGGTTGCGGGAAAACTTGAAGAGGATCAGCGACGACCTGGTAAGTTTATGAGCGTGAACGAAAACCGGGACATAAAGAAGTAAACCTTGATGTCTAGGTCGTTGAGATCGGAGACAATCATCTTTGGGGTCGTTGGGGTGTCCGGGGTGTCAACTCGCGGGGAATTGACTCTGGCGAGACTGTTGAAGGTTGCCTCACGAAGGAATCGTAACGCATCCTGGCGAGTAGATTGGGTGTCACTTTCGGGCGTCTTCGAATGCGTCATCGAGAGCTGTCAAAGTCGCCACATATAGCCAAATCGGCGAAGCCGGTTCAAGTTCACCATACCTGTGAGAAAGCTTCGGTTACCTCGTACTTGGGAGGCTCTTCTTCCGCGATGACGTCTGATGAAATTGGGTCTTTCCGAGCGCTGTTCTCAGCCTTCGGATTCCCATCGACCAGCCTAGCGCAGGGTGCTTCCTGACCTGCCTGAGGCGGCTGCTCAGGCTGGGACCCGGAGGTAGGAGTTGCAGGTACAAATGCAAAGGTACTACTATGTTCCTTGAGGATATCTTCTAAATACTTGTTTTGTTGGCGAAGGGTATCGATTATAGCGGACTTTCCTCGGATAGATTTACAAGCCAAGGAAAGATGTTGGGCAATTACATCCCTTGCTGCCATGGCCTCAGCAGCGCGCATTCTTTCCATCTGAATGGCAATCGCAGATTCAGCGGCAGAAAACGGATCCTTAATGTGTAACGTGTGAGTGACTCAGACATATACAGCGGGAGCGACTCACGAGAGACTGCATGTTGAGGTATCAAAGAGAGATGAGTGAAGTGACGGACGCGTGTATTTAATGTATGGAATGACGTCATGAGATGAGAGCTGCTATCCTACCGTCCAACAAGCCCAAAAGGGTATCGAGTCCCTTGAGCACACCCAGGTCAGGTCCTTGCCCCGGTGCAAGTCGTGTGTGTGCAAAGTCAATCAATCTCACCACGCAGGGACAATCAGATCCTCCACCCTCTTCGTCGTCGTCGTCATCATCAACATCACCTTCTTCACTCTCCACTTCCGATCCTTCGACTTCCTCTACCTCCCCTTCCGCATCTTCGCACATCTCTTCCTCCTCCTGTTCACCTTCGTCCCCGGTCACACTCGCTGGGTGATTAGCGAGCCATTGCACCCCCACCTCGGCATGGTCCCAGTCCCCTTCGTAGGCGATCAGGAGGCTACTCCCAACGAGGCGCAGCTCGATCGAGTTCAGAGCGTCCCGAAGTTCTTGAACACTTCTTCTGATGGACCTCAAAATCGGCAAGAGTAGTGAAACCGGGAGCCCGACGTCCATTGGCCCACCTGGGTGAGCCCCTGGTAGATTGCTGAGAACACGGTTACGCGTACGATGAATGCACCGAAACATAATAAGACGGTCCTCTCACGTCATCGATTCGTGGACGGGGAAAATCCGCGCAATCCCTGCAGCGAGCTCTGCAGCGCGGATGGATCTTCCATAGCCCTTCGGAACGACGAGGGGTTGTGATGTCTTATTGCCAAAGACCTACAATGCCGCGTGCGTTGTGCTCAGGTCAATCATCATTTGCGTAAATGGTCCGCGGCGTACCTGAAAGCCCGTCAGACGAATTCCCGTTTCTCCGGAGGTGGTACACCTGGCTTTGATCTCCATTCGCTCCTTTTTTGCGGGTGGCGAATCTTCGTCGTAAAGCACTGTGCCCAGCTTTATATCGATGATATTTGGCTTTCGAAATCCGTGCGCGACGTTTTCGATTACTATCAACTGTATTTATGACAAACTTGTCAGCCTCCCGAGTTTGCACGTGAATAATATTATGAGTACTCATCTTTATCGTTTGCCGGGACCCCCTCCACACTGGCGAGGCCTTCAGTGGTATATTTGCCCTCCAAGCGTAAAGTTCCCAGATACGTAGGTACCCATTGGCGCAACGAGGACAGTGCGGGATCTGCCAAGAGGTTCTGATAGAACTGAAGTTCGAGGGGCAGAGTGGGTTTCACGATAAGGTCACCGCCCCCTGTGACCTGGATCCCTTTGTGCCCGCCAACCTGATACGCAAAGGGTTGCAATTCGGGGGAAAATGGGTCGGTAAACTCGTCGTCAGCCATCGGGACGCTTCCAAAGGGTGGCATTAAACTGATGCTGTTAGCTCGACGGCAGAGACACGCTTGTGTAGTGGTGGTGATGGTTTCAGATACCGTGTTTTTATCATTACAGTCATCACCTGTCCCGGGCCCGAGCATACACATTAGTACAGTCAACTCGAACACCTTCACCGACAGACATAAGATAATAAAGATGCCCCGATACTTGGAACATTTCGACTTGGGATGGCAATTCCCGCGATGATGGGTAAATACAATACCGATGACGGGACTCGGACGGAACATACTGCTGCCTAACGTATCGTATGTCACTCATCAACGCGCTTCGCACACCTCTCCTCAAGGCTGTCAAGCAGCACCCACTCATAACCTTGAGGTTCATATCCAGTGTCAACACTCACGAGGCATTTCTTCAATCTCTGCCGTCCCATCCGGGCATCAGCGCTCTCACGTTGAACCGACCCCACGCGAAGAATGCGATCTCTCTCCAACTGCTCAAGGTACCGTGCATACACACACACACCCTTCTCTTTTGACCTACCTGAGAACCTTGACGACGACAACGACGACGACTCCAGCAACTCACAGACTGTCTGGACACCGTGCGCTTCGACGACTCCGCCCGCGTGCTCATCCTCAACTCTTCTACACCCGGCTCATTCTGCGCCGGCGCCGATTTGGCAGAGCGGCGTGGCATGACCAAGGGCCAGGTCTCCAAGTTCCTCGCCGATTTGCGCGCCGCGCTCGGTAAACTCGAGAGTTTGCCCATGCCCACCATCGCGGCTATCGACGGTCCTGCTCTGGGTGGCGGGTTGGAGCTCGCCCTCGCGTGCGACTTGCGTGTAGCAGGTATGGCACCTCTCGCGACGATCCCATCTGACGCATTCCAAGTCTGACATGTAGCCGTCCCTGGAAAGGTCACTCTGTTACGAAGATAGGTCTTCCCGAGACGAAACTTGGTATTATCCCTGGCGCTGGTGGTACTCAACGCGCTACGCGCATCCTGGGATTGTCCAAGGCAAAAGATCTCATATTCACCGGTCGCATGTTGACTGCCCCCCGAGCTGAGGAATTAGGTACGTATCTGTGCCTGTCCCTCGAAGGGTGATGCCTACCTTGGCGTTCTCAGGACTGGTAGACTACGTATCGCATAAAGACACGCCGGCAATGGATCGCGCGTTGACGCTTGCCGAGGAAATTGCTGCAAATGGTGCGTTTATACTGTTGTCACGCATGATGGTGATAAATATTCTATCCGGTCATCAAAGCACCTCTCGCCTTACGATCAGCCAAGTTGGCTATTTCCCGAGCCATGGAGCTCTCTTTGGAACCCGGTGAGTTATGCCCACCGGCCCCACTTTTATCATGCCCGAGAACTTTTTGTAGGGCTGGATTTTGAAAGGGCCGCGTACGAGCCATTGTTGCAGACGAAGGACCGGGAAGAAGCCTTGCAAGCCTTCAGAGATAAGAGGAAACCTGTCTTTAAGGGTGAATAATATACACACAACTTCTGTCATACTGTGCTGTCCGCATATACGCTATCTCCGCGATCAAACCCATATCTCGTGAAGTCAAGAACCCGCATGACCCCTGGCTACTACGCAGAACTGTCCCCACGCCCGAAAGCCCGTGATGAGATTGAGAAACCTTGCGTAAACCCTGACGGTAATGCCTGCATCCCCATCTGCACGCTGTCACCGATACGTAGCCCCTCGAGGTCCTTCATCATCATACTCAAACGCCCCATACCGAAGCGGTCACGCAAACCCTTCGTACCAGTCCTCCCACCCGGGCCAGTGTCATCCTCGGTGTCATCGGAGAAACCTTTTTCTACGTGACCCCAGTCACTGCGCTGTGCTAAATATGGTCGCAATAGAGCGGGCTCAATCCTGCCTAGGTAGTTTTGCATGATATAAGACTTTAGGACCTCCGGTTGCACGAGGAATATATTCCCCAGTTGTCGGATGAACTCGAAACGCTCGTGAAGTGCAGGGATGGAATAGGCGGCAATGATATCTTGGTAAGATTTGAGATCCCTGAGAAAGATACGTCAACATTCATTCCGGTGGAAGCGCCAGCGTTCGGCCATACTTAGCGAGCATCAGACCTCCAGTGGCGCTCACGGGGAATTTTCGGAGATGCTCGAGTAATTGACTACGTCTAGGGGTCAACTCAGATCGGAATCAAATGGGAAGAACCGCACCTATGGAACGCTACACCGACTTCCGTCAAGAATATCTCCAGGTTCTTGCCGCTCAGGTTCTGCTTCGCCGCAATGCCGACCTTCTCAAGGATGTCGCAACACCCGATGCAAGGGTCTGTATTGACTCGCGCAAACGAATCGTCGTCATTCCGGGGTTTGAAGTCGGTCTTTTTCTGCTTAGCGAGCTGAGTAGCCGTCCAAGAGATGACCGCTACGATCACATGAGCCCGGATACACAAATCAAACAACCAGTGGTTACTGACCGTCTAATACACGCTGCATAAGTGCATTCGCGGCACCCTCGATCCTGCTGACAGTTTGATTATTAAATACGGCCATCTCGCGGCGAACTACGACAGAGCTAGCAGCCAAGGGTAGTAGTGCAATGTTGATATACCGCTGCCAAAGGTGGCAGATGAGGTCGACCGAATGGAGTATGGAAAGCGCCTGTAAGTTGGGTTCAGTTTTTGTGTTGTCCGTGGTTTCCAGGCGTGCTGTCGCTCTACAGGGAGACCAAGTTGAGTGGGGTTGAGAACGAAAAGTCTTGGATATGGAATCCTCACGTGTGGATGGCAACTTCGATATAACCGCCAGCAATGACTTCCGCCAAAGTCCGGAAGAGCGCAAAGGTATGTTTGGAACTGAACACAAGTCGTGAGCAGTCTAGGAAATCTGATCTGGAAGCCGTGGGGCGCACTCACACGTCGTTCGGTGGACTTAACTCAGCGCATCTGCCGATGGCTTCCGCGTGCCACTTTAGCATCGTCTCGGCAACACCAATGCCGAGCAACCCGTCCTCCTCACTGACATGATCATCGGGTACCTTCTCCTGGAAGCGATCTGAAGACGTAATCCCTCCGAACCGCATAATCGCGGCGGCTGCCTTGGAGGTTGAGGAGGCTCCGGACGTTGCTGTGGCGTTCATCATACGGTCCAGCATTGAACCCTTTGTCTTAATTAACTTCTCTTCTCGTTCCTGGGTTGAAAAAATGTCAATAGCCGCTGAAGTGAGGCGATAACTCAATAATCACATGGTATCTCGTGAAGGAAGACAGATAATTCGAATAAAGGTCCGTGAGATTCTTGATTTCGCGCTCAAGGTAACGCTGTGCTTCGATATATGGGACAAAGAGTTCCTCCATGGCAGTCTCGAGTATGGAGCTGATAGCAGTGGAACCAGCACCACTTGACGTCGACGACGATGTCCATGCTAACGGGCGCGAAAAACCCATGTTCTGCACTGGCGATCTTGGCGTTGTGGAGGGCACATCATAACTTTTGAGGTCCTCAACAAGTATGGACGTCTGCAAGTGGACCAACTGTAAGATGCGCAAAAACGCTAGATCTGACATGTTGCCAGCGCGTTTGAGGAGCTGTTCCATGTGTTGCTGAATCTATGGACATCCTTAGTATAGCGACATGAAAAGGATTTGCCTGTGATTACCGACTGGGCAAACACTCGTTGTAGGAAGACTTGCATTACGAAGGAAGGATTCGGGAACACTGCCTGCACGATCTGGGCCTCTTGGCCGACCGTTGCTCGAATCTCGACGAGTAGCTCAGTCAGGCTTGACTCGTTTTTCGGTGGGATCGTATCAGGGTCTTCCAAGAGGCGCCACCTGATTGTATATGAGCATTTAACCATAGCAACATTGTCATAAAATACAGACAAGACAGTGTCATCGCTTTCCATGTCCTTGCGGACACGGTTGAGGAAAAAATCATGTTGATTCACGTATACTTGCACGCAGGAGGTACCGCCATTGAAATCAAGCAAGGTCTGTGCACAGTGCTGTGGGGGAGTCTAATCAGGGACAGTCTGTGGGATAATCATAGGACGCACGCACATGCATCATTTTGGGTTCGCCCTTTCGATAGCACTTGTCGAAGAGGTGGAGCATGTCTTTTTCGAACTTCTCACAATACCTGTCGATATTTTCTCTTGTCTATCGGGGCATCAATTAACGGCCCACGCGTAAGTGAAGTTTCATCCACCTTGTCCGCTGTAGGCAAGTCTACTTCTTTTGCCAGGGTAGCCAAGCGCCGGAGCAGTATCGCGACCTGATGCCGACCATCTTTTCCTTCTTTTTTGAGGTTATCTATTCGTGTGGCATCATCACGGGAGAATTGCGTGTAGTAGTCGATCAAGTCGTAAGCCGCTTGCGCTCTCTGTCGTTGAAGGTGGACGGTTTCTAGCTGTTCGCCTGGACCTGCGTGAGTACGAAAGTACCACGAGGGGATGGTCATAAATACTGACCTATGCGACCAGCTGTTCGTCCGACTTCATTCATTTTCGCCTCCATTGACGTGAACGATGTCCCTACGGCCTGGTGACCATTCAGGACTTACAACGGATTATGAGAAGTCATAAGCGCACCTCGAAGCCACGGTCGAGGTCAGACATCTTCTTGGAGTACTCCCTCTCGGCGACGCGGACACTCTTCTCCATCTGCTCGGTCTTGGCCTGGACATCTTTCCGAAGCGCGATGAGTCGGTCAACTGCGGCCTCGAACGTGCTGATAAATGGCTTTGGATTAAATGCTACGTGAGAGAGATAAGGTCAGTTGGCGTGGCGTAAGTATCAAATACGCACGCCCTGCATCCGCTTTAGATTGAGCTATTAGCCTCTCCGAAAAGGTACCAACGAAGTCCTTGACATCGAACTTGCCCTAGACGGATGTTAACCCTCCAGAAGAGATGGTGTAATGTGCACGCATACCTGGAAGGTCTGTAGCGTCAGAGCATCCCCAGAAGTAGCATCTAAATTAGTTGTTGAGAAGGCCATACGGGTCGATCGCGAGTGCCAGTCAAGCCACGGTTATCCACCCAAGGTTACCGGCCCGCTCTCCTACCGTCCGCCAACAATGTTGTTCTGTCCCACTTGCGCGAACCTTCTCGTCATATCTGCTCAAACTGGGTACAACAAATGGGCCTGCAACACTTGTGCGTACGAGTTTCCGATAGCAAAGCAGGTCGTTGATGTTCCTTTGACTTGCGTGACTCCCTCATTGACCAAGGCCATCCCTAATTAGATGACATCGCGGACAAGGTTGACCCGTAAACAAGTGGACGATGTCCTAGGCGGTGACGATGCGTGGAAACACGCCGATTCCACGACGGGTATGTTCCCCGACCTCCCGATACTTGGGACGGACGCCCCCGCTGACCAGACGCGAAAAAGCGACCTGCCCCAAATGCGACAACGACCGCGCTTACTTCTACCAGTTGCAGATCAGATCTGCCGACGAACCCATGACGACGTGTAAGTCAAACTCGTCAATTTTCCCATACAGTTAACGTTACCCCCGACACTTCTACAGTTTATCGGTGAGTAGTCACCACTCGGGCCTTCTCACACACGTCTCACGGGCATGCCCGAACATTACAGGTGTACCTCATGTACGCATCAATGGCGCGAGAACTAAAGTTTTGCGTATGCCGTCCGGTGCTCTCAACCCTTCAGGGCCTCAGAGTTTCACGGTTGCTTGAACAGTTCATCCAGAGTTGGGTATCAGACATTGTTTGGTCCTCCCGCGCGCCTCGGTGAGGAGGCCTTATGGAGAGCGCCTGTGTCCCATGACACTCCCTTGGGTTTGTGCGTGCAAAACATGTTAGGGCCTTCTGCATCACCGGGTATCCGACCCCCGTACGCTCAGGAGACGCGACAATACCGATGGTCGGATAGCATTAAATCAAATTTTTTTAACGGCGATACGTCAGGCGTCCGTACGTTGTGGCGCTCGGCACGCCACCATAACACAGATACAGCAGAAGCAAGGGTAGAGTCACCATGTTAGAACACCAATCAGTTGCTCACGTCCATGGCATCTTTCTCGTCCCCAACAACCTCAAATATGAGGGATCCCTGCTGATCCTTCAGCCATTGCACGCTGCGCTTCTCGTCCATGAAATATGTATAGGCGCGGCGGAGGTCGTCGACGTCAACCTTATCCACCTTCCGTTTACGCGCTAGAACTCGAGCGCACGAGATCAAGTTTAGCGCATAGCGTAAGGTTGTTTCCACAGCCATTGACGTCAATACGCTCTGTGCCTCGGCAGTGAGTGTCACATCCTCCTCTTCGCACCTGAAAATGAAAAGCTCCGTAAATTTGAGTTATCTCCGTGTGGTATTTCACCAACCGTATTTGAATTATTTGTTGGATATCTTGTTCCTCATATGGCTTGGTGCTGACGATCAAAACGCGATCGAGGAGATCGACGGGTAAGCCATGTGGACTCTGAAGTTTTGTTCCGCGTATACGTGCCATGCCCCGGTTTGAGGCCATGATTACCAATGGTGCGAGGACATCCTCAAGTGCACGGTTGAGGAAGGAGAAACACTCGATGTCGAGCATATGTACTTCGTCAATGAAAAGTACCTAGATTGCCGGAAATGAATTGTAGGAAGGGACCAAGGATATGCCAGTGGATGCAAACTTACTCCAGGCACAATTTCGGCCTTGCCCTCTTCTCGCCACTCCGTGACCTTTGTGTTGATCTGGTTGCGCAGCTCCGGCTTGATTTCCCCAGTATCTCCTGCAAAAAGGGCGAGAAAGCCTTGCGTTCGACTGTTGATTACGTCAATCTCATGCAGAGATACTGTATGAACGACTTCTTTTCGTTTCTGTATCTCGCCATCTGGGCACCGAACAAATTTTGTCTGGTACAATCATTTGAGAGCTCACAAACGATGGTGTAGAAGAGCGTACGTCTGCACCCATAGCATCATAATCCCGCGAGCGTGCAAAGGATCGGCCCAGTTTGGAGACTTTTCCCGAAGCCTTATCAATCGAAATAATATCGCCTGCGAGGACCTTTTCTTTTGAGAGGGAATCAATCATTTTCGTTCCGAGGTCGTAAAGGGTTTCCATGTCCGTCGTTTTGATTGTAAGCTTTCCTGTCTTCGTGGACTTTCAGATAACTTAAAGTCAGTAATGAGGCTGGCCCTGCTGCTGGCGAAAGAGTATACGGACACCAGTCAAGCTTCGGTCAATCTGAATCTCCACGACTTCGCCTTCGATGATCTCCGTCTCTTCTTTGATGCGCACCCCAATACTGCGCCGAAGAGCTTGTGTCAAGGCTTCCGTCTTTGACATGGACAGCGAGAAAACCTCCGAGGCAGCAATCATCGTAAAGGGCACGTCGGGGCCAAGCGTTTGCGCCATCCCTCACAAAATGAATTCAGCCTAAGACATAATAGGAGAAACCAAATTTACCGAGGGCGATGGCCGTCTTTCCCGTGGAAGGAGGGCCCGCAAACAACATGGCGCGCCCGGCAATCCTACCCTCCTGAACCATTTTTAGGATCATGCCTGCAGCCTTCCTAGCCTTTGCCTGGCCGACCATTCCCTGAGAGTTTGCGCGTGGTTCTAACCGATCATCTAACCCGAGACCACGTATGTGCGAATGCGCGCCTGGCAACTGTGTTACCCGCGAACTGATTACCGGAAGGAATTGAGACTAATACCTATGCGTTCCATTTTTGTCGTGTCCCGTAACTCCGACGTAACGGTGGATATTTGAGTAGCCTTCGGGATGATTTAGAAAGAATAAGCGTTAAATTCAAGCATAACATACCATGTTTTGAGAAGGATCTGAACGCGAGTGTGAGAGCGCGGTATGGTGGTTTACCTCTGTCACGCGAGGATTACATAATCTTGTAAATCGGTCACGGACCCACGGTCGCTGATCATATTACTCAGGCTGCCGGGCTGGAGCTGTAGTCTCAAGCAAAAAATCTCAAACTTGCAGCCGAGTTGCTATACTGTTCTCTGTGCACGTATCTGATGCGATGCGCCGTTGACCTGCCGCGTCGCTATAATATCATCGGCCTCGTTTAGAATTGCCGAGTTCGGTGGCACTAATACTATTCACAGCAAGCAAAGTCAAAACAACGTGTAAGTCTCCCATTCACTCACTAACAAACCCGTCATCAAGTAACCAGGTTAATCAGAAGTCATTGGCGGTGAATCACTCTGACAATATCGACGTGTTCAGGCGCCATAAAACGAGACAATGCTATCTAATCTGTGGGCACTGTGGGGAATTCCTCGTCGTGTACATTTATCCCCCCTTTCCCAGCGAGTCGGTGGCACTAGCACATGGCGCCTCAGCTCATTTCTTCTCCGTCCTTCGGGAAACTTGTTCACTATCCTTACTACTACTCCGAGTTGCCGGCGCTCGTCAGGTGTACACGCGGGTGGCTGAAACCCGGGCCTCCGTGTTGTGGATAGTATTGCCCTCACACGCTTGTTATTTTCTGCATCTTATGGGGATGCGCTCCTGTGCCCCGATTGAAAAATGATCCCACACAATGGAAAGCATAAATAGCTCGACGACCTCCACGGCCTTGCACCATCGTGCAACCCCGGCGGCTCCTCGAGCATCCTTCTAACCTATTTGCCAAGGCATTTCATTGCTTCTCCGGATATACTTCTCGCTATGGCACAGTCCCCACCTCATTATGTCCTTCCTGATCTTTTCTCCATTTCGACGCCATTTTTTCGTGACGCTACCAACCCGTTTTGGAAGCGTGCCGCGGCAGAATCCCGACGTTGGGTCAACAGCTATGCTGTTTTCGCTGATCGTCGCCGCGCCTTCTTTTTCCAGGGTCAGAGTGAACTGTTGAGTTCGCACTCCTACCCGTATGCTGGCTATGAGGAGTTCCGTACTTGTTGTGACCTCGTCAACTTGTTGTTCGTCATCGACGAGCTCAGCGACGAGCAGTGCTACGGCGACGCTCGCCAGACGGGTGACATATTCTTACGAGTCATGCGAGACCCCAGCTGGTCCGACGGGTCGAAGCTCGCGCGTATGACCGCAGAGTGAGTTCATTAAATGTTGCAGATTGTCCGAATGCCATATCTGATTCTAGCCCCGAAGCGTCCGCGCGCGCCTCATTACGACAATCAAACCAAAAACGTTCACTCGATTCCTCGCACATTGTGACGCGTATATCGATTCCGTCGTCCGGGAGGCCGGATTGCGCGACTGTGGGGACGTCCTCGAACTCGAAGATTACGTTCATCTCCGCCGCGAGAACAGTGCTGTTCGCGTTTGCTTTGGCATGATTTCATATATCCTGGGCATAGATCTTCCAGACGATGTCTTTGAGGACCCGGTCTTTCAGCAGATATATTTCAGCGCCGTAGATATGGTCTGCTGGGCAAATGTGGGTGTACCTTGCGCCCTGATTCAAGTTGTGGTGCTAGAAGCTGATTGATTTGTCCTCTTCTCTTTTTTACCCTTCCAGGATCTGTATTCCTATAACATGGAACTCAACAGCGGTTTGGAAGGCAACAACTTCATCACCGTGCTGATGAGGACGCAAAACATGAGCATCCAAGAGGCGTGCGATTACGTCGGAAGGCACTACAAGCAACTCATGGACGACTTCCTCGTCGCGAAAGCGTTGTTGCGATCGTTCGGGCCAGAGGTAGACGTCGATGTAAGGCGCTACATCGAGGCGTGCCAGCATTGGCCTGCCGGTAACCTAGTCTGGAGTTTCGAAACACCACGATACTTTGGTGCACGCCGCGATCACATTCGTTCCACACGCGTCGTTCCACTGAAGCCTCTGGAGCGCGAACCCTTGAAAGAAGAGGATTAATGTCACACTAAAGTGGAGCCGCGAAAATGTGTTCCCCATCATCCTTCCTCCATGTCCATGTGCAATTATTTTATGTCTTTTATTTCAAGTTATTTATATAGTTCGTCAATTAGTAATTTAGCATTGATCCAAATCCAAACAAAACAAATCCTTCCCCCTCCCAATCCGTGGACTAATGGACTCACTCGCCCACCAGCAACGGAATCACTTTGACAAATGCAGCAGCAGTCCATTTCTATTTGCCTCACCCGATGGGAAGGCTCCTTCAACCGCCCGCAAGGTCCATCTTCGACGCCTTCGTGATATATTACATCTCTCGATACAGCGCGGAGATCTCCTTCTAGCTCGAAGAACATTCGGGCTCCTCGCGCGATGCTCGGAGATCGAATGGATGGTCATTTGGAAGATTGGCCTTGTCATCCTCGCGACCGACTCACCGCCAGGCAGTATCCTTGGGACGACAACGAAGCACACCGAATTTATCCGGGTTATGATGCTCCAACATCCGGAAGAGGTGCGCAGCGTCCTGCCTTCTCATCGAGTCTCAGGGTTCAGCACTCCGAGTCTCCTTCAACCCCACGCGTATCCTCCGACCGAAAGCGTCAGACTTACTGCTCCCGCACGTTATAGCGCGAATCGCTGGTACAGGAGCTGGTGTTATCCCTTGCGGTGGCGGGACGGGAGCGCGATGCCCTTGATGAACTTGAGCTGTGCGGATCCCTGCATTCTTTTATCCTTACATACAATCCAACTCAAGCAATGTAGCTACCTTCCGTCACCGCCGTACCAGGATAATTCCGTTCTGCATACGTACGCGGGTCTCCTTTGTCTACGACTGGCGCTCAGCGCGGAAACCGACTTGAGCCCTGGCGCCGAAGGCACGTGTAAACGTTTCCGTAACTTATCATGAACAGTCGAAACGAAACTAACCTGACCATTTACGGGATTGTAGGGCAAAGTGGCGTTGCGTCAAATCAGACTTTGCTGAGAGATGCACAACAACATCTAGAACGCGCTTGTGCACTTGATCCAGAAGGGGTTGTAACGCAAACGTTTATTCATAAGGTCCGCGGCCAATGTGACTGAGTTGTAATGTCAACTGACGCCCCGCATCTTACCCCGGCTGCAATCGCCTAGCTGGCGACGTTGACATCGGAACATGACACAGCGCAAAACGAATCAGATGACGACATGATGGAAGTAGATTCCAAAGGACTACGTCGTAAACGGATTCGCGTTTGACACAAGTCGGACTCCGAGACGCCCAATTACACGTCTAACGCCGCAGTTCACTACCATCTTCAGTTCGTAATCGCGTAATCATCAACACTACCGTAGCCACGGAGCGGCGTATTGACGTTTTTTCCGACAATTAGGGCTCAGTCGAGTCCGATCCCATGTCGATACTTGGCATCTCTTCGTCGTCATCGTCATCGTCATCATCATCGTCATACTCCTTTACATCAATAACTTCCGGTGCCGCACCTAAGCACAACGCCTCGGATGCAGTAACAACCTCGCTCAGAAACGATGGAGGAGCTTCGTGTGCCTGTAAGGGGTGTAATGTGTCATTGAAATCTGAGTTGCCCCGGGATGGAAATCGCGCGGGAGAAGCAACATTATATCCGTGTGAGGGCGGGGGAGCAGGTTCGACACTAGGTGGCGCAGCTGCCTGTGGATACGATGATGACACCTGCGAGGGTGCTGGCCCCGGCACCTTGAATTCATGAGCGCCGAGCAACGTATCAGGATTTCGATGAGGAGGTAGAGAAGGTGGCGCTGGTGTCAATTTTGGTTGTTGATTTTGGGTGGACGTCGTTTCCGTTGCGCCGGATGGCGGAACAGCGTCCATGTGGAGACTTTCTCGAATTTCCTGCTCCTCAACACTCTCCTCTGTGCGGGATAGAGTTAGCAATCCCATATGCGAGGGAGCTTGCACGAGTGGCGGAACGCGGGGATGAAGAAGCCTATCGAGATCTCGCAGAGTGGAAGTAGAAGTTGTGCCCTTTAGGACAATCGTGAGCATCGTTTGTCTCCCACGTTGGTACGTAAATACTCACGGGGTCATCAATTGGCTCCAAAAGTTCGTGCATGATTAAACCCAGGCTCTTCCCTATCGCACTTCGAGCATCAGCGCTGAGGTCTATGGATGCGCCTTGAAACCCGCGCAAAATTTGGGCGTGGAGCGTTGGATCGTCAGAAAGTCGAGCAGGGTCCAAGGATGGCAGCCAAATGTTGAGACTTAGCAGCACTCGACTGATGAGCGATTGCGCCGCTGGCGGTAAGCATGGAGCGCGAAGCAGTAATCGAAGAGCTAGGCCGCCAACCTTTGTTATAGCGTGTTTTCAGAAGGAAGAGAGGTCGATGACGTACCATCCAGCGTGGTTAGCATCACCGCGTTGTGTACCGAGGTCGGGCATATGACGTTGATTGTAGTCTTGAATACTTCGTCTCCTTCATAGTCGTGTGCTCGCTTTCTGCTCTTCCAGCCCTTGCTACCTGTAACAGATACAGGTCCAGACCTGATATCGGACTGCGTAGGCAAGAGGACCGAGAAGGTAGATAGAAGAACTTTGGCGATTCGATTCAATAGCAAGGGGAAGTGCATCGTATGAACATTCCGCAATAGTGACATTAGAGCTCGGAGAAATACCACATATTGGTTCCTGGAAGAGTCCAGATGAGAAAGGAGTGTTACTGTATTATGGCGGGAAAGTGCTCTACACGTACGGCGGTGGAGCGAGCTCAAGATGAAACAGTATGAGTCTTGTGAATCGCCCTGCGTGTGGCGTGAGATGACGTTCTGCACTAGATGAATATACCAACTCAGTAAAAAAAAAGTGGTGAAGAGGGGAGAGATCGCTCCAAGATACCAAGTAGCCAGTCTGGACAGTAAGTCGCAACCTAGAGCGCAGATCTCTGGGACAGCCGCTTCTTCCATCGCACGCACAGAAGGTTCTGCCCGTCCGTCTCCCTGGAAAAAAAAACTTTGGTCAGATACGTAATGGCCGAGCAAAAGGATCTGCAAACCTTGTCGCTATCGTGCGTGCAGCTCAATAGTGCTTGACAAAAGCTCACCAGAGCGCCCAATGGCAATTGGATGGCTCTGGCAGTTGTAGACCTGATACGCACTAAGCTAACGCTGAATGAGACCGAAAAAAGGCGCATGCATACGTTAGAAGGTCGCAGAGCGCGAGAATGGCGCATCGGAGACGATCGAGATTCAACGGGACGGACAGCGTCGCGTCTTCCTTGTGGGGCTCGTACGGTTTGGGACGTGTCCCGTTGGCTGAACTGTTTGTTTCAGTACCGCAGTTCGAAATGCTGGATAAAACTGATCAGACCGTCACGGGGAAACGTAGTCCTGACAGCGTAAAACGATGACCAGCCGATGGACAGAATCTCGTCCACCGCTTTCCTCCACAGGACAGCTGCACCGACCTTCCCCCCAGTGAGAACAAGGACCGAATACAGTCTGGATGTACTTTGAGCGAGAGGACCGTCCGTCGGCCGTCCCACCGAGCCATTGAATTGGCGAAGACATAGCGCGGAGAGCCGTCCGTGGAGAGCTTTGAAAAGAGTAGGATAGAGTGGTACCAATACGGACAGCGCATCGATGGCGAGTAACTGAAGGTGCTGTGAGCCAGCAAGGGGAAGGGATTCGTGATGGCTGACCTTCAATTCACGGCTTGCGTGATCCTCGACAATGACGATGAGTGCAAGGCTAAACTTTGGGACATTCGGGAATGCAATCTGCCTCTGGAACTCTGGCATATTGATTGCAGCAGAGAAGATATGAGTGAGGAGCCGTATAGCGGCTTTGAGAGTCGGCAGGGGCTCTTGTTTCTTTCGCGGGGTGAGACCGATGAGAAGAGAGCATGGATAGACACACGGACTGAAAATAAAGGCAAAGCTGCGCTGACCCAACTCCTAGCGTTCTCTAGCATCAATTCCCGCGACAATATGGATGTTTGGTACGCGACAGAAAGACCAGCCCAGCGTGCACCGGGGTCTCTCGAGTGGATTAAAGAGTTGATGCGTGTCACCCATTTTTGAAGGTGTGGTGAAGGTTGGAGATGTTGGGGAGACAAGAACTGGATTAGATAAGGTAAGTTCAGGACTGCAGTACTGTCCGAGCCAAGTTGCAGCTGCAAAAATGTTTTGAGAGAGTCGGAAGCCGACATGGCACGTAACGACTGTGCGGAAAGATGTTTATGGGCAAGTGTGTATGTGCTACTGTGCTCTAAGACGTGCTCTAAGTCAACCGGGCCGACGGCCTGTCACCACCACAAGCTCAACGCGCTCGCTTCTCTACACCCCTCGGACGCTCGCGAACGACCATCATATTGCTACCTTTAGGTCCTTTAGGACCAGGTTTACGCGTCCGCTTGCCTTTTGTTTGCCAGCCCCAAATAGATCGAGGGTGTTTGTTGGATTTTGACTTTCCACGCCCACCTCCATGAGGATGGTCAACACTACAGAGTTTTATGAATATCGCGGTATGGTCAGATAAAGTAAGGGACGTACGCGTTCATGGCCACACCACGCACGTGGGGTCTTCGACCCAGCCATCGTGCACGCCCCGCCTTGCCCAAGCTCCTTCCCTTCCAGAGTGGGTTGCTGACCTTCCCAATTGTCGCGACACAATCCTGAAGTACTCTCCGCACTTCTCCGCTCTGCAAACGTACATGGCTGTACCTTCCGTTATCCTCGTGAACGATGACCTG
>Ga0307510_10003191_pt1 | contig 19036 bp, 13 predicted proteins | sample 12_EM_MG_FD_207224 | JGI IMG/M metagenome (GOLD analysis project Ga0307510, IMG submission 207224) | Populus trichocarpa ectomycorrhiza microbial communities from riparian zone in the Pacific Northwest, United States - 12_EM | ecosystem: Host-associated > Plants > Roots > Unclassified | place...
CGACGCGCCCCCGGGCGCTGTTCGCATCACATCCGGAGAGATGGCAGAGCGGTTGAATGTGGCGGTCTCGAAAACCGTTGAGGGTCACACCTCCGGGGGTTCGAATCCCTCTCTCTCCGCAAGTCTTCATCATTGCACCCGCAGCTTTTGCTGCGGGTTTTTTGTTTGAAGGAGACGGTCGCCTTCTAGAGCACTATCGCAAATGACAGAAAGCGAGCAAGAGGAAGTTTTTGTAAAACTGGCACTAAGAATGAAGGGCATACTAAATTTATAAACCTGTGCTGCAATTAATTGTAAAAGCCACTACTTGATATTACAATAATACGCCTGCAACATTATGGATGCTTTTCACAGAATTTCTCACACTTTACCAATAAAAATGTTGGACACCAAAAGAAATTATCTTCATCCGTCAATTCTGAAGCCTCTCGATATGAAAGATACCTTTTGGAGCCGCTGATTTGTTGGGTAAAGGATCGAATCGGGTGGTTTTTGATATTGCTGGTTGCATATAGAATGATCTGTAAATGCTTTTGGAAAGAGAAAGGTGCACCTTTTTGTATGCTGGATCGGAACTCATGTCGAATATACAAAGCTCTGTGATAATCAACTCCAATACACTATTAATCTATATTAACTGTAAATTATGTCTGAACTAAAATATAAAGTAATTAAGAATAAGACTCAGTATAAGGAATATACCTGGATACTAGAGAATCTTGTCTTTTCTGACTCTAAAGGACCTGGGGCCAGGGATGAGATTGATTTACTAACTCTTCTTATTGAAAAGTGGGATGCAGAGCATAATACCTTCAAGGAAGTTGACCCAATATGTTTATTTCATTCCTTTATTGCAGATCACAAGCTGAAATCCAAAGATCTTGTGGAGATTTTAGGTATTAGCAAAAGATTTTCTTTCAGAGATACTTCATTATAAAGAAGGGCTGTCCAAAGATGTTATCCGGAAACTGGCATCACATTTTAAGATTTCCCAAGAGGCATTTAACAGGCCCTATAAACTTATTGCTCCCAGCTTGTAGCAATTCTGGTAATCGCAGCCTTCAACACAGGAATATCGCTTACAATCACCTGCCAGACGAGGTTCGCATCTACACCAAAATATTCATGAATGAGTATATGGCGCATTCCGATGATCTGTTTCCATTCAACATCGGAAAACAGCATCTTGGTTTCCGGAGTAATGTAATTGGCAGCCTCACCTATGATTTCAATCTGCTTGATAGAAGCAAACCGCATCATTGAATTCGCAAGAAAATCCTTAAATTCAATATTTGTTATATAGCTCTCAATTTCAGCAATAGCATCTAAGATGTGACCAAGCCGCTCTTTATCCCCCATTTTGCCTCTCATATGACCAGGCTTGAATCGATGAGGAAAAAATTAGGCATGGAAAGATGGCTTTATATTGGAAGATTCATAGATCAGTTTTTTGTCCTTGTTGATGTAGGGCAATAAACGCTTGGTGATAGCCTGAGAGGAAACCAGGTCAACGGGCTTTTGTAGTTTCTCTTCCAAATCCATTTTCATTTGCACGAATCCAAGCCCGATGTGCTGATTATAATCAAGATCCACTAATATATCAACATCACTGTCCTTGTCAGCTTGATTTCTCGAATACGATCCGAATAAATAAGCTTTCAAAACTGGTTTGCCGACAAAATAGTCTCTTATGATCTGTATGTCCTTCTCTTTCAAGTCCATAAGCAAATTTATTCATTTTTTTTGATTTATTCAATGATTCTTAATGGCATCTATTATTGGTTCCATCCGGTAAAAGTCAGCTGATATTTTTTCAATTTTTCAAGATAATTCATACCTTCATTAAAGCTCTTTCGATAGTGCGTTATTGAAAGTTTTTGACGGTAATCCAGATGGGTCACTTTAAGCTTCGACCTATTCTTGACCACTCAACAAATTATTTTTACAAATAATTGAATAATAAGGAGATTTAAGAGGGTTCAGACACCCTCTCCCTCCGCTAAAGGGGACTTATCATAAAAAGAATGATAGTTCCCTTTCTGTGTGTAGAAGCAATTGCCCGCCAGACGGGCAATTGCTTTAAAAATGAAATTAATCTCCGGGGTTCAGCATCTTCCAGTACAAAAACAATATACATTGAAACGGCAGAGGCCAAACAGGTGGGACCATTAAGTTCCAAAACGATGTGTCTTTGTGCCTTCGCCACGCGCGAAAGAGTCAAACATACCCCGATTCTATTGTCGACCGACCATGATCGCAAATTTCACGTAGTCGATCGACAATAGGGTATGCGCGTCGGAGTAAGTATGCCAGAGGATGCCATACTGCGCGTTGGATGAATCAGGGTTGACCTTCATCTTCATTTCGAGGATTGTCGGGCGGGCTGTCAGACTGGTGGGTGTTTCGAACCGTAAAGCCCAGAACCGGCGGGAATTCCGGGCGTCCAGAACGTAATGGCCATCTTTGATCGAAGCAAAGGCTGTGTCGCCATAATTGTATTCCGGAACGGTCATCAGGAGCGGACCGGCGAACTCTTCTTTCAATAATACAAACTCCTTTGCAGGGCGAACAGTCGCTTGGTCCTGATGGAGGTACACAAAACAGTAACTTATTTTTTAAACATATACCCGATGCCAAAAAGAAACACCCCCAGTTTCAGACCCTGATCCGCAGTCAGATTCTGTTCATACTCGATGTTGAGGAATATGCCCATGGCAAACTCATACCCGATGACTCCATTGACGCCCCAGTATAACCTTTTGGTGCTCCCACCATAATAGGGACCGCTTTTGAAAAAGGGCACTACATATGTTGAGTCCCATATATGATCGTTGCCGGGCAGCGTATATTCGTGACCCTTTATGTTCCCTCCCAGACCATAGGAAAGAAGGGGGCCGGCTCCAAAAAAAGCCTTACCGGGGCCTACCGGCGTCGTATACTCCAGATCCAAAGGCAGTTCAAGGAAATGGATAGTATATCTGAAATCCCTCACGTTCATAAGGGAAGGCAGGTAAATTCTCACGGGGGTAGATGTGTAGTAATCGAAATTATTAAAGGAATGATGGAGCCAGCCTTTCTCGACCCATCGAAGGGCTGGCCTGAGCGTAAGTTGCCCTCCCAGTTTCAACCTGGCCACCAGGCCTGCATAAATACCATTCACCGGCTTGTTCTGCTCATATGCGATGTTCTCGTTATAGCCGAGAAAATCGGTTGGGTCGCCCATCGTGCCATTGAACGGAGTCGTCAGCGGCGTTACGTTGGAGACATTGGCGCCACCAAAGATACCCAGCGCTATCTGTGAATAGACCGGACAGACGAGGAAGAACCCGGCAGCCAATACAATTATATGTTTCATATACAAGATTTAACTCCTTTTTCTGGTAATGAAATATCCCAATCCAACACTGAATATCCTGATCCGATTGGGCAGCACGATATCATAGTCCCTTCCATAAGTATTCTGGAATCCATATCTGTCTATCAATATATCCTTCAATCCAACACTATAATTCATGTCAATGAACAACCCATTCCTGAACTCGATACCCGCGCACGCGGTCAATCCTATGTCGACCCTATGCGCGTGATAGGGCGCCGCTCTGTACTGGTCCGTATTGGGATTGAACGATATTTCGGCCACCGAATCCCTTACTTCTGAAAAAGTGCTGTGCGTTATGCTAACTTTATAATGCCCGGCTACACCATAGGCGAGATATCCGCCTGCCCCGAAATACAGCCTTGCTTTTTTCAGCGAGGCGAAGAACACAATATCCACCGGCAACGTAATATACTGGAGGGAATATTGATCATTACCCGTAACCGTGTCGGCTCGACTGGTAGGTATTAACGGGTAATTAGCTAAGGCATTTCCCGTCTTGACAAATTGCCCCTTCCAACCCGGATTTTGCAGCAGGAGCTTCCACCGGATGGCGAGTCCGTCCGTAAAGAAATAATCGAAGACAAATCCCCCATACCAGGACGTTGCCGAACTGCTCGCACCGGCTATATGAGTTCTATCGGAGGACCCATACCCTGGTAACCTACCTTGATTCGTTCTCAAAATAATATCTCTATATTCATATTGTTCATATTCGCTGTCGACACTGATACGCGACTGAAGGAAACCCGCAGTCAGCCCGTACCGGAACTGCGCTTCCGTCCTTCCAATCAGCAGCAGTAATATGCCGCTAATGAGTATTCCCTTTATCATAAAGCCTGTTTTAGTTCAATCATTTCGTACTCTTCGCCAGCCGTATCCCGATGGCCTTGCTCCTGTACTCTGCTGGATGGCCTTCCCTGGAATATACCCGGCATAGCTGATCATAGTCGTTCCAGGATCCCCCCCTCACGACTCTTGAAGATCCCGTCCGGGGTCCCGATGGATTCTCCTGTTTCCCGGACTTATACCCCTCATACACGTCATTGCACCATTCCGCCACATTTCCGCTCATATCGAACAGCCCCAGGTCATTAGCGGCAAGGGCGCCTCTGGCATGGGACTGCCCGCCCGAATTACCAAAAAACCAGCCAGCCCTTTCCAGCCTGCCGGTCCCACTGAACTTATCGGACGTGCCCACACCCAGGCCCCCACCCCGCGCTGCATATTCCCACTCCGCCTCCGTGAGCAGGCGAACACCGTCCACACCGAGTTCCTGCAATTTGTTTATAAACTGCTGCGCATCTTCCCAACTGATATTGTCCACCGGGCATTCATTGCACTGGCTACTCTGGCTGGGATTGTTACCCATAACGGCTGTCCATTCTTCCTGGCTCACCTCGTATCTTTTGATATAGTATGGGTTTAGACGCACCTCATGCTCCGGACTTTCATTTGTCTTGCCGCTGTTCAAGCCCATCCGGTACGAGCCTGCCTGGATCAATTCCCAATTGTTGTACATCAGCGAATCCAGCACAGGCGCAAGCTTACGTTGTCGCACCAGTTCCGACATCGGGATCACTTCCCGCATCGTGCCTGTCAGGTCTTCCTGCGCGGCATTGAAGCTTTCCGAGTATTGAACATCCGGATAATCCCTGCTAACGGCGCTGACAGTATTATACCCGCTATTGATGACCCATTCGAAGGTCTGTTTGTTATCCTGCAACGCATGTTTTTCACCTCCGTTGACCGACACGATACAGGGCGCGTTACAAGAAATCTTAATCCGGCCATCCATTGTTGTTCCGGCGTCAGCGCTCTTCGTAAAGACAAAGACGCTTCCCAGGGTCGTGGTGGCCCAGGGTGTCTGTTCATGGCTTTTGAAGTAAACATCACTTTTTACCGCCCTGAAAATGCTCTCGATCGTAGCATTTTTATCCAAAAGATGGCTGGCAAAAGATTTCGCGAACTCCGATTGCTTCCCTTCCCCATCCTTTGCCGACTGCCCAGGCGAGGCCGAGTACATGACGAAGCTGTTTGCCGGCGTCCAGGACAGCGTCATGGCATTGCCGCCTGCCGACCTCGTCCCACTGGAAAATGGAAGGACTTTCCGGCAGGCATCCAGAACGATAAAATTGAACTTGACGCCGAGCCCGCCGAACGTGTTGAAGACAACGTCCTCGTCGATCCAGCCATCCTCGACGTTCGGCTGCACCTTCAGCCCCCCTCCTATGGGAATAATATAGGACCGTTCTTTCATTTGGGCCCCGTGTCCCGCATAATAGAATAACATCGCACCATTGGTATAAATATTATTGCTAACTCTGGACGCGAACTGGTTAATAGCTTTTATAAAGTCATTCTTGTTCAGGTTGTGCAGGACGATCGTATCGAAGCCGCACTTCGCCAGTGCTGCACCTACGAGCTCAACATCGTTGATCGGATTGTGCAGGAGATCTTCATTCGAATAGTCCCTGTTCCCTATCAGAAGAGCAATACGCTTTTGCGAAAATGCCGCCAGCGATATTGTCCCTGCGAGCAAAAGAATGATAACCTGTCGCATAACTATTTATTTTTTCAAATATTCTTTTACTTTCTTTTTCATCAGTCCATCCAGTAGCATCCCTCTCGGAGCTGCCTGGTAATATCGGGTGAACAGCGCCATCAATTGACCAACCAGATCCTTTTCATCAGACCCTGCCGCAGCTGGATATCCTTGCAGGAAATGATCGATCATTGCGGATGCCTCTGAAGGAGAAAGGAAGACGATCCCAAAGTCCGTAATCCTTGTAAGGTGTATAATCCCATCCGCATCATTATGCTGAAAATATAGGTCATAGCTGACTCCCGGCGCCCCATTCACATCCTGAAAATCCGGCTTCCTCAGTAGCAGCGTATCCCCTCTCGCCCTGATGGGGGTCATCTTATCGGTAGTTCCAGCAAGTGACCAGCAGAAAAAATTATTCTTTCCGGCAGGATAATCCTTTCCATTTATCCTCACCTGTTCGTAATCCAGCAACAGTATCCTGTTCTCCGCCACCGTGTCGCCCGGATGAAACCAACGGGCAATATCTGCCGCCTGGTCGATCCCGCCCCGCACATCGGCATTTTTATACTCTATCTGTCTTACAGAATTGACGACGGAGAGAGCGAACTCACTCCATCCATTGCCGTTTGGCTTTCCCGCTTCCGGGTTGAGTTCATACATTCCATAGCTGTTTATCAGACCGACATAATAGTCTTTCGATTGTGCCTGCAGCGTATCCAGGCTATAGACTTTGTCTCCATAAGCCAAAACCCGTTTATTATGTTTGTCGATGACCTTCCCCTTCAATCCGACAACATAAAAAGGTTCCCCGGGGCCCTGTGCTTGTCCGCCTGTCAACATACCAATAAAAATCACGAGATTGACGAACCGGATCATATGCTGAAATTTACTTTGTACAATATTTTTTTAACAAGTTGCCGGTCGAACAATGAAAAATAAACGGTCAGAACAAGGACATTGATAAAGACATGGAATAATAGGTAGGAGCCGATTGCTATCACATACAATACAAATCCGTACCCGAAAAGACGAGAAATAAACCGCAGCGCCTTGTATCGTCCGGCCCAGATGTCTACCCTTTTTTCCATACCGGCACGCCCGAAAAAGGACACCCAGGAAAGGACACTAAATGCCGCCACCAGGTACAAAACCCACGGAAGGGTAATACGATTGTCCTTATACCAAAGAGCCAGATAGGCATTCACCGGGATCAAGGGACCGGGCATCTCTCCGATCACCGTCTCATGCTGATCATTCACAAAATCCCCGATGACAACTATCTTGTCCCGGAACCATTCTTTGAAAGGGTCAGATCCCTTCGGCAGCCGAAGGAGGGCTTCCAAAGTATAAAACGAGAAGTTGTGATCCTGTTCCCAGTCAAAAGGCCGGATTCGAAATGTAATGGTCTGATCATTAAGGACCATCTCGTTATTAATATGTAGGAACCATTTCTTCTTTATGCCGGGCCCATACAGATCGCGGAACATCGTAAGAGGAAGAGAAAATAAGCTGTCCCTAAAAAGCATTGGATATTTAATAAAGGTTCCCTTTTCGGCAGCATAAGTCACAATCCCAAAGTTTCCACCAATCAGCGGCCGTTGCAACCCATCCTTCTTGTCCATTTGGGCGGCCACCACCATTCTGCTGGTTCTGGATATCGCGTCCCGCAGCAGGCTGTCGTCTTTTTGCAGGGTGTCATTCCTTCTGCTTTCACCACTGAAAAAAACGTCGCAAAGAATATAGCGATAAGTTCCCGCATCGTTAAGTTCGTTGATCAGCCTGGCCAGTTTTACCCTGTCGGTGATAACGGTCATCCCCGATGCCTTTTCATTATCTATCAGCGACTTGGCACCGCTGACATCCACGAACACAAACGCATGCCTCGGCTTAGGGTCTATATGCAGCAATTCCTGGCGGATCAGTTCCGTCCATTTCAGCTCCAGTTTGTCTTCCTCTGTAAAGAGACCGTAACACAGCCAGATCAGCACGAACCCGCATAGCAGCCCTCCATGCAGGATGCAGAACAACATCTTCTTCATCCTGATCGACTCAGTTGTTCCTTTCCAGACAATCATAAGTGATGATATTGACTAATACTCCTCGTTCAGCCGAACTAATACCCTTTGTACTGACATTGTCCTTGTCCACCCAGATACTACGTGCATCCAGCAACTTCCCTGCGAGTGCATTCTTTATCCTACCGGCAACATCTTTATCGTCCTGAGAATTGATGGAGTCGATCACCCTACTTATCCTTAGTTCATCTTTGCTGCAGATGATGCCGAGGTAGTTGGTCCCACTGCCCATGTTAATCCTGAACCAGGCATTATCAGCAGGATAGGTAATATGATTGATACTATTGTCAAGGGAGGCCTTACTGCCATTGCCATAAGGGTATTTCAAATAGAACTGCATAGTCTGATCCGACCAGATGATATAAACATATTCAGGAGTATAGACAGTACCATGTATCTTAAAGGAAGTCCCCGGCGGCAGGGATACCGTTGTTTTATAGGAAATGATCCCGCCGTCCCGCCCCCTGGCAACCACTCCGATCGTCTCACCATCGCTTTTTTGCAACATGAAGTCGCCCGTGATATCCGGACGGTTATCCTTAGTAGTGTCAGTGCGGGGAGCAGGTAGATGATTCCCTGGGTCAATCCGCGGGGCAGGGGGTTGCAATAGGACAAAACTGCAAATGGTCGCGATTAAGCAAAGTTTCATAAGAAAGATTTATTACTGCAGTGTTGATTCAGTCCGTACGGGAGATTCAAACATGGGACGGAATGCGGTGGTTCCCGGAGAGAGATTATCCCAAAATATATAATTGTAACTGGATTGTCAATAACCTGGATGGTCCATTCGGAAAATACCGTGAAAACACCTTTTCTTTTGCGCAGAAGTAATAAAAATGCCACCGACATAGAAATCAGTTTCTACGCCGGTGGCAGATGGTATTAACATAGGAATTATTCCTTCACAAACCTCTCGGTACGATTCCCATCCGCGAGTTCAACATTGACAAAGTACAGCCCCTTCTGCCACCCAGCCAGTGAAATGAGGGTCGACTGCACCTGCTCTCTTATTGTCATAGATAACACCGAACGACCGGTGACATCATAGATCACCAATCGTCTGGCTTGTCCCTGCCACTGGATATTGACGACCCCATTAGCGGGATTCGGATACAGTTTCAGCGACGGGGTATTGACCGTAGGTGCAACGGCCCCCACGCCCTCACGCGTATCGCCCACCATGGCCGCAGGCGCGCCACTGTGTGTTACCGATACATTGCTAAACCTGGCGGTGGTAAGCACGCCGTCATTGTGTGAAGTGACGCCCATGCCGACCAACGCCTGCATGCCCATCGTGACGGTTTTGGAACTGATAGAAGTCCATGTACTGCCATCATCCGAGCGGTAGGAGGTAAACACATTACCTGCCCTCACCAGCTTCAACCATTTGGGCGGGGTGCCGGAAGTATTCACAGAAGTAGTGCTGCCGCCTGTAGTGGAACGATAAGAGATAGCCGTGCCACCACCTGCTTTCACCAGCGTATTTACTTCAACGGCATTGGCATCGAGCGATTCGCGTATCATCACGCATGCTTTGGCCGAGGCATTGGTATTGCCCAGCGTATCCACTCTTGCAATGATTTGCCCGTCGCCATTAAAGGGCTGGTATACGTATTGAAACTCATCGGCTGTACTCCAAATGTCTGCACCGGAGGCTTTCACCGTAAAGACATTGCTGCTGTAGCTGGCACTGCCGACAGCTGCCACTGCACCGATGTCTTTATTCTGCCAGGGAGAGGGCAGGCCATTGGCCGGCAGGCTGCTGTCGGAGGTAATGCCGTTTAGTGCACGCAGGTTGTCGATATAGTATACATCGCCGGTAAAGGAATTGGCGGCCAGTAGCAGCGATACCCTGTCTACCTGTGCATCATAGGTGCCGGGGTCAGGAATGCTTTGCAAATAAAAATACACGGTATGCCAGGCATTGGTCTGTGTGACTGCCCCCTGGTAATTGCTATGCCGCCCGGTGGGATAATTGGCAGGCGTGGATCGTGCCGAGTTTTCCAACTGCCAGGAGAGCAGTGTGCCGACCGGTGCGGAGGTATATACATCCATGGCAAACTGGCGGGCACCTTCTTTAAAGGATTCCCCGTCCTTTATGGCATTGGTACTAATCGTGATCACATCATACTGCGCCCCTGTATTGCGGGTGTATTTAGCCGTCTTCACCGAGCTGTTGACCGAATTGGGCGCGGGGTTGGTGGCATTGGGTACATACACACCATCGGATTGCTGGTAGGTGAACAGGTTTACCGAATCATAGTTCTCATACATGCTTGATGAGCCGTACACTACCTTCTTACCGATGCGGATATTATCGATATACCAGGTTTGTGCGCCAGGTTTGTTTGGACTGAATAATACGGCCAGCTGGTCGATGGCAAAATCGGAAGCACCGTTGGGCGCCGAAGAGTAATAGAAGGTGAGCGTCTCCCACTGATTCTGTTTGGTGGTGACGGCCTGGTAGCTGCTGTTGCGCCCGCTGGGATAGGCCAGCTTGCCGAGTACATTGTTTTGGAGATTAATGCTCACACCTGTGCCCACGGGCGCAGTGCTGTACACATCCATCTGCAGCTGATAATCCTGGTTTTTGAACGGCGCTGCATTGGGAATAGTGCTTAGTGAATTAAAGAACAGCACATCATAGGCGGTGGTATCATTGCGTACATACTTAGCCACATTCGCAGAACTGTTTGTGCCACCCGGTGCAGGATTAGCTACATGTGCTGTGTAGCCGCCGCTGGTGATGGTATCATTGAATGTAATATGACTGACCCCATCGTAGTTTTCCAATGTGTCGGCAGCAATCACCGTCCATTTGGCCGAAGGCTGCTGCATGACGCGCGCATTGTCGAACCACCAGGTATTGGCCGTTAATTTGCCGGGCTCCATCAACAGCACCATCTTATCGATGGAGAATATATCTACGCCGGAGTTGCTGATGGTCTGGTTATAGTTAAATTCCAGTGTCTCCCAACTGTTCTGCCGCGTGGTGAAAGCTACATATTTACTGTGACGGCCGGAGGGAAAGGGATTAACAAAGCTCAGGCTGGTATTTTCCAGCTGCATGTCAATCTCGCTGCCGATGGGCGCAGTAGTATATACATCGATGAATAATTTCTTTTTGCTTTGTACATAGTCCATCGCATCGGGCACGGGAATGCCGGTGAGGTAAATATCGTCGTACTGGCTGCCGGCATTGCGGGTGTATCGTCCAACCAGCGAAGACGTGTTTACACGACCTGCTCCCGGATTGGATACGGCCTGTTGCAGGGTCCCCGTCATAGGGCCATACGTAATCAAACGGTTCGTTTCAAAGTCTTCATACAATTTATCTGCTACCAGTGCCGGTTTGAGTTGTACGGTACGGGAGAATGTTTTGGTGGCGCAGCCAGGCGTCGTCACATTAACCGTTACATCGCCGCCGGTATTGCCCCAGTTGACCGTGATGAGGTTAGTACCCTGCCCGGATAGTATGGTAGCTCCGGTGGGCACCGTCCAGCTATAGGCTGCACCGCTGATAGTATCGATGCGGTAGTCTTGGAAGGCTTCATTGGGGTATACCAGGTTCTTGCCAAATACCGCATAATTATACAGGCCTTTATACACCCTTACATAATCCACTTTCATGGAAGTGGGGTAATCGGTAGACACAGGTGTTGTCTTCCCGGTGAAAGGGGTGTTAGGCCCACCTACCGCCACATTCAGTATGATGTACATCTGGTTGATATCAAAAGGCCAGGCGCCGCCCACGGTAGTAGAAGGCGTTTGGCTGAAATAAAGCGCGCTGTCCACAAACCAGTCGATGCGGTAAGGGCTCCACTCTACAGCATATACATGGTAATCGGCGGAGAGATCCACGGTTCCGGTATATTTAGTGCCGGAAGACTGGTGCACGCCCGCAGGATAGGCATAGTGAATCGTCCCATTGACCGACACCGGGTTTTTTTGCTGGGCTTCCATGATATCTATTTCACCAGTATTGGGCCACCCGCCCGCAGGACTCAGGAGCCAGAACCCCGGCCATACATTACTGGCAGAAGGCAGCTTAATACGGGCTTCTATCCGGCCATAGAGAAAGGACTGCAGGCTATCGGTGCCGGTTACCTTAGACATCAGCTTGGCCGACGTGTATTTGAATGTTTTATTGTCCACCGGGTTGACAACGGTCTCGAATTTAGTGTTAATCGTCAGGGTAGTGTCGCCCACTACTGCATTGGCAGCGCGGTACAGTTCCAGCTCGGAATTGCCAAAGCCGCAGCCGCTGGTTTCATTGCAACCATCGCCCTCGTATACTTTCCATTGGGAAAAGTTGCCGGGTGTGTTGAATTCATCGTGCCATACCAGCTGGCGCTGGCAAAGCACCTGCGCGGAAAGTCCCTGGGGCAGGAAATAGCATGCCGTAAGGCATGCCATTAAAAAGTGTTTTTTCATGTGTGCAAGTGTTTAATGGTGAGGTAAATGATGATCAGTGCGCTTTTTCCCGGTCTTTTATTTTACGGTAGTACGCACGAAGGAGATAAAAGGCTTTCTTTCGGTTGCCCTTGTGATCTATTAATCCTTTGTTGTTCCAGCCATCCTGGAAATGAGGATTGTTTCGGCGGGGTGAACGGAAGTCTGCCAGTATCCAGGGGGAAAGCCCCACGAAATTAGCAGGCATGCGTTGGAGCATGGTCAGCTGCTCCCGGTAGTACCATGCCTGGAACTCTTCGCTCCACACCGTTGCGCTGTCGGCATGGTAACCGCCCAGGGCTTCGGCACCGGTCTCACTGATAAAAAGCGGTTTGTCGTAAATCGTAGACCAGTTGGTCGTGCGGCAGCTGGCCGGGGTGCCGCTATACCAACCCAGGTATTCGTTGAAGGCCACCAGGTCAACGTATTTTCCCAGCGGGTCATCAATGACATGCAGGTTTTTACCCGAGTTGTACGTTACTTCCAGTGCGGCAGATACCAGTCTGGAAGGGTCTTGTGCACGGGCCGCATCCAGCAGCGAATGCATAAAGTTGGTGCGCGCATCGCTGACCGGCGTCTCATTGCCTACCGACCAGATCACAACACTGGCACGGTTCACATCACGGCTAATCATTTCATGCAGCTGGGTCCTGGCTTTTTCCAGTACTTCGGCACTGGTGAAATCAATGGTCCAGTAGATAGGTATTTCCGACCACACGAGTATGCCGAGCGAATCGGCCATGCGGGTCATCGTTTCATCGTGCGGGTAATGCGCCAGCCGCACCATATTGCAGCCCAGTTCTTTGGCCCAGCCTAGCAATTGCAGGGCATCCGCCTTGCTGTAAGCGCGACGTTGCTGCTGTGGTATTTCTTCATGAATGCTGATGCCGCGCAGGAACAATGGCTGATCGTTCAGGAAAAGTTTGTTGCCGGTGACGGCGATGGTTCGGAAACCTATTTTTTCTTCGGTGCGCTCCGCACCAATACTGAAAATAACACGGTATAGTTTTGGGTCTTCGGGTGACCAGTACCGTATCTGCTTTGCCTGCAGGCTTATCAATGCCCTGTTATGCACTATGGGAAAAGAGGACTTGATGCCAAGTTCGGGTATTTCTACCTGCACCTGCTGGCCGGCTTGAGCATTGGCGACCTGCACCCATCCTTCCAGTGCGGAAGGATGGGGTACAGATTTTACCAGTTGCAGGGAATAGTTTTGAATAGCGGAGACCGGCAGCTCCACCAGGCTTACGCTCCTGGTGATACCGCCATAATTCCACCAGTCTGTATTTAAGGTAGGTATCTCCTGCGCATATCGCTTGTTGTCCACTTTCACCACCAGGAAATTCCCGGTGGCTTTAAGTACTGAATCCGGTATTTCGAAATTGAACGGGGTAAAGCCCCCTTTATGGCTGCCCAGCTTGTGGCCGTTGAGGTACACATCGGCCCTGTAGTTCACAGCGCCAAAATAGACAAAGACCCTGTTGGACGCCAATCCCTTTTTATAGGAGAATGATCGTTTGTACCAGACAGTACCTTCATAGTACAGGAAAAGGTCTTTCTGCGAATTCCAGTCGCCGGGCACGCGCAGGGTATGTGCATCGGTATAGCCGTGTTCCTTACGGTCGCCTTTTCCGGCTGGTACATCGGTATTCCAATAGGCTTCAGGGTCAGCCTGGTAGCGTTCTTTATAGCGATAATCATAAAACCCGGTTTCATACTGATCTACGATATACTGCCATTGACCATCCAGGCTATGAGTGGTTCTGCCCGGCAGGTTGCTGATCAGGTTATCTTCCTGTGCTGAAAGCCCGGATACAGTTAATATGCCTGCCAGTGCAACAACAATTGCTTTTTTATACATCATCCTGCTTGCGTTTTCAATAAAATAATAAAAGCCATTTATCAATAGCCGGCATTCTGATCCAGCACGGCGCCCTTATTCAGATCGATGGCCGTTTGCGGAATGGGGAGTAATCCTTTCCGGGCGGCGACCTGGGTGAGGCCGGTGACCGGTTGTCCGGCGCCGGTATTATATTTATTCAGATAGTTTGTTACCCGTTCCACCAATGTTCCCGTCCTGACCAGGGTCATCCGGCGGTTCTCCTCTGCCACGAGCTCCCTTGCACGTTCATCCAAAATAAAGTCGAGGGTAATATCGGAGGGCTGTACTTGTCCGTGCGTGGGGTAGTCCGGATAGGCCCGTTGGCGAAGGACATTGATGCTGGCCGCAGCGCCCGTCAAATTATTTTGTTTGAACTGGGCTTCCGCAAGTAACAGGTAGGTCTCGCCGAGACGCATCATCGGCTGGTCTTTGAAGGTGCTGTACCCATTTACATCCGCGGGGTTGAAATTATTCCATTTGGTCGTATAGGGAGCGATATGCCAGACGGTGTCTCCGTCTGCAATGGTAAGCTGCTGACCGTATTTTGGTTTTGTCGGATCATTGAAGCGGAGGATGCGCCGGATGTTATAAGGCGAGTTGCGCATATCGTACTGGTCATAGGCGGCGTAGAGCATCCAGTTGCTCAGGCGAAAACGACCGATGCCCCTGCCTCCCAGCGAATCGCAGATGACCATATTGGTGATACCCGCATAGTAGGGCACCCACATGCGCCGGTGCTGGTCTTCCGAGGGGTTTACGCCCGTGGTGGTGGCGCCGCCGGGTGTGTTGACATCCTCCTCGATGATCCAGATCGCCTCCTTATTGCCCTGGCTGCGGCGTTGGTTGCCGACGAGGAACATATCGCTGTAATAATCCCCCGGCGCTGTTGTTTTCACGCCATATCGGCTGTTGATCAGGGAATAGACACCGCTGTTGATCACATTATTGCATTGCGCCTCCGCGAGGTCGGGTTTGCCCATCCGGAGATATACTTCCGCCAGCAGTTGCTGGCACATCCCGCTGGAAGGCCGGCCTTCCTTTCTCACTCCACTGGCCTTAGGAAGGATGCCGATCGCATCTGTCAGGTCCTTTACGATCTGTGCGTTCACGCTGTCCAGGGAGGCCCTTGTAAAGTCCACCTTGACACCCTGGATGGGTTGCAGCACCAGGGGGACCGGCCCCCATAGGGTGGCGAGGAAATTATACATATAGGCCCGGTAGAATTTCGCCTCCGCGCCTACATAAGCTTTGTTGGAGGCCGAGGTTCCGGTGACCTTGGGATCCTGTGCCGCGGCAATGACGAGGTTGATATTTGTAAGCGACTGGTAGGCCGAGGTCCAGAAATAATTGGCCGAGAAATCGGTAGAGTTCATCGTCTCATTATTCACATAGGGGAACATGGCACTGGTAGTCTGCCCGTTGATGACCATATCCGTTCCGTTGTACATGGCGCCGAGCAGGCCCTGATCGTTATCGGAGGTATAAAGGCTGCGCACTTTGTTCAGGATGCCGGCCATATTTGCTTCAAAGCCGAGGGAGTCTGCGAGCGTATTTTGCGGGGCGTAACTGGATTGAAGGTTCTCGTCCAGGAAACTTTTCTTGCAGGCGCTGAACTCTGCGATCAACCCGATCAGCAGCAACGGCAGAAGGAATGTATGTTTATATAAGCTCAATTTCATAATACTGTTTTTTAAAAGGTTCGGGAATTACTTTAAAGAGAAATTCAAACCAAATACATAAGAAGCCACCAAGGGGTAGTTATTATAGGTGCCGAATGGCAGGGACTGGTAGTTCGCTTCCGGGTCCCAGCCGAGCCAGGGTGTCCAGGTATGGATATTCCGGCCGCTGATATAGGCGGATATATTCCCGAAACCCCACTTGCTGACCATTTCCTGGGGCAGCACATAGTTCAGCGTGATATCCTTTAGCCGGGTAAAACTGGCTTTTGACGGATAGGCATAGTTGTAAGGATTTGTATAGGCCAGGGAAGGGCGGCTGTTATTATTGTTGGCGGCCGTCCAGTATCCTACCGAAGCCGGCAGGTTGATGGCGCCGGATTGGTCGGCGTTATCGTAATACTGGTTATTTCTCATATTGCCCTGTACGGTCTGGATAAAAATGCGGAGGCTGAGGCTTTTGTAGCTAAAGGTATTGGTGATGCCGCCCGTCCATTTTGGGTTGGTATAGCCGACGATCGTACGGTCCCCCGCGGCGGTGATGGCATGGTTATGATCCAGGTCGGCAAACTTCAGGTAGCCCGCCTTGGCCGAAGGGTCTACGCTGGAAGGATTTTCACCTGTTTGCCAGACGCCCTGTAGCTGATAGGTGTAGATGGCGCCCAGGGATTTCCCGATGAACCAGGAATTCCCGATATCGTCTTTGCTGTCACCGTATAACTGCAGTAGTTTATTCTTATAGGTGGAGAAAACGATCGTTGTCTGCCAGGTAAAATCACGGGTTTTTACATTCACCGTATTGAGCGTTACGTCGAGCCCCCGGTTCTGTAATTTGCCAATATTCTGTAACACGCTGGAGTAACCGCTTGGGCTGGGCAGCTGCCGGGCCAGTAAAAGATTGCTTGTCCTGGTCTGGTAAGCTTCCACCGTGCCGGAGACCCGGTTATTCATTACGGCAAAATCGAGTCCCAGGTTGGTGCCCGTCGTGCTTTCCCATTTCAGGTTGGCATTTCCCAGGTTACTGGCGATCAAACCGGTAGCGGTTTGATTATTATAAACATATTGCGTCACACCTTGCGTGGTTTGCGTCTGGAAAGGATTGATGGCGGAATTACCGGTCGTGCCACGCGATACCCGGATCTTCAGCAGGTTGACAAAGGAGATCTTATTCATGAAGTCCTCCTTATTGACATTCCAGCCGACGGCGACGGAAGGGAAAGCCCCATATTTATCCGTCAGGTTGCCAAAGGCCGAATAGCCGTCCCTTCTTACGGTGGCGGTGAGCAGGTATTTACCGGCATAGGAATAATTCAACCGGCCCATCTGGGATAAGAGCTGGCTGGGCAGCGCGAGCGAGGGGTAGGATGTATTCGCGGTCGGGAAATTGCTTTGCGTGGTCTGGGTCGTGGCGGCGCTGGTATTATTGAAACCGAGTCCGTCATTGATAAAGCCTTTTGCCGTGATGAGGGAATTAAAAGACTGGGTTTTTTGAGCGCTGTACAGGGCGGTCAGATCGAAATGATGTCGCTTAAGATCCTTTGTATAGCTTAAGATATTTTCCAGGATCCAGCTGGTGCTTTCCCCGGCATATACGATGGCCGTTCCCTGGTTGTCGTTGGCATTCCGGCCGGTATAGGTATCGTAGCGGCTTGGCAGATAGGTATAGCTGCCGTTGAGCCGGTATTTTAAGCCGGGCACTTGTTTGGGCGTCACTTCGATATAGCCCGTGCCCGTCAGGTTATTGTTCCGGTTCTTTGTAGGCTTGTAAAGTCCCAGGAAAGGATTGGTGTAGAGCGTATTGCCATACATCGGAAGGATGTCATAAGTGCCGTCAGGGTTATAGGGTTGGCCGTAGGGGCTCATCTGTCCCGCCAGCGTAAGATCGGAATGACCTCCATCCGTATTGTTATTGGTATAGAAAAGGCTGGTGCCGACGGCCAGCCAGTCGGTCAGGTTTGCGTTGAGGTTAGACCGCAGGCTGACACGGGTATACTGATATCCTTTGAGCACTCCTTTTTCCTTTGTGTATTCTCCGTTGATAAAGTACCTGACGTCTTTTGTGCCGCCGGAAAAGCTCAGGTTATGCGATTGGATATACCCGGGTTGTTTAATGAGCTTCATCCAATCGGTGACCTGGCCGGCGCGGCGGTTGGTCACTTCCGTTGCATTGACGACGCTGTCGCTGTTGATATTGGTGTTCGTTCCGCCTGTCTGTTGGTTCCAGATCACATTTTTTATCTTAAACGCGGTAGCGTCCATGGGTTTTACTTCGTGCGCCATTGTTTCCCCCCCGGCGAAGCCGTTGTAGCTGATCGTGGGTTTGCCTGTAGCGCCGCGTTTGGTGGTGATCAGGATAACGCCGCTGGACCCCCGTGTTCCATAAATAGCCGTAGCCGATGCATCTTTCAGCACTTCGATCGATTCGATGGTGCTTGGGCTGATGTCGTTGGTCTGGCCGGGAAAGGGGACTCCATCCAGTATGATCAGCGGAGTGGTGCTGGCCGTTATGGAATTGAGGCCCCTGACCTGCTGGTTGGCCGAACTGCCGGGGACCGAAGAGGTTTGAGTAAGGGTGTAACCAGCCACGGATCCCTCCAGGGCCTGGAGCACATTGGTGACCGGGATTTTGGAGAGGCGGTCTTTGGGCACACTGGCCACGGCGCCGGTAATATCCGATTTCCGCTGTGTGCCGTAGCCCACTACGATCACCTGGTCCAGCTCCGAATTGCTTTTCACCAGCGATATGCTTATTTCGTCGGTAGAGCCGGTAACGCTGATTTCATGGGCGATATAACCTACCACCGATATGACCAGGGTGCTGCCCGGTGCGGCGGACAGCCCAAAACGCCCATCTGTATTGGTGGTAGTGCCCTTAACGCCGCCCTTTACTATCACATTTGCCCCGCTCACCGGTTCACCGGCAGCATTGATCACCCGTCCCTTTACAATGATGGCGGGTGATTGTGCATGGAGCGAAGCATTAAATAAGGTGAAAACAAGCAACAGAAAGGAGGCCGCACGGCCCAG
>Ga0307510_10003192_pt1 | contig 19032 bp, 25 predicted proteins | sample 12_EM_MG_FD_207224 | JGI IMG/M metagenome (GOLD analysis project Ga0307510, IMG submission 207224) | Populus trichocarpa ectomycorrhiza microbial communities from riparian zone in the Pacific Northwest, United States - 12_EM | ecosystem: Host-associated > Plants > Roots > Unclassified | place...
CTATGGGGTCGAGTCACACAACTCCACGAGTGGGCAATCTGAGCCGGCAAAGGCGCAATGTCATACCCAGTGCCATGTGATCAAATCAGCCAACTTCGCGAGGGGGCAATATCCACCGGCGTAGACGCGACATCGTACCAGCAGATAGGCTGCCCAGATCGGTAAGACAACTGACCGAATCCGGCAGCTCCAATAGTGCTGCATTGTGATGTCATAATTCTTCCCCACCACCAATCGCGAGGCTGGTTCTAGCCCGACCGTCAAGCACCTCCGGAGTAGTACAATTCAGACCACAGCATTTACAGAACCTGAGAGGCAGGCTGACGGACACGGGCATATGGAACCCGTCCGTCTCAGCGACGATAGCCGTGATGAGTATCAGATGTCACATCTGGGGAACGAGACTGAAGCGGCCACCGAACCTGAAGGAGCGAACCTTGGTGGTACGGATAAGACAACAGCCAGACGTCGTTGTGGGCCACGATTGGTGGAGACACACGGAAACAATCGCCCAAGAACTGGGCGAACTTCGACCAACTCTGGTTTCCAGGAGGTAGGAATTGTCCCACGGACGTCTGCGGTCTGTGTGACCATAACTCCCGCTAGTCCCTTGTCCCTGGTGACATTCCTATCATCAAGTGTAGGACAGTATTCGTCCCCACTTGGCCTATCTAGCCCCACAACCTCTGGTATCAGGAGTTCGAGTCCACCAGGCGAACCGAGTACAAGAGGAACTGTGTCTGTCCGGCATGTAATTAATTCGCGGCGAAATACGGTGACAGGGGTGAAGGGGGAAATACCATGCGTAGCAAAGGATGTGATGCTTCAGTACACCCTTTATGTTAACCCACTCCCGAACCCGGTTTCTTTGACGTTTGAGGTGCATAGTGTTTGGAGTCACGCCAAGATGACATTGCAGATGCCGGAAATATTGAACCGTCGTCGAAGAGTATAGACATTGTAAGTCAGAGGTCACAACCTTAAAGGGTGCTGGACTAACTACGAAACATAGGTCAAAAACACTCTGGCGTGCGGGCGCAGTTCGTCCATTATATAAAGAATCATATAGGGGAATTGAACGGACAACCGGGAGACCCCACTGCCATCGCTGGGACAGTCGAATACCTTCTCGAGGATGACAGGTTCATGTGCCCCTCAAATCTGTATGAGGTGTGTATCCGCCCGTCGCCCGTCGCCCAACCAGGACTTGCAATCACGACTGACTATGACCAGGATCCAGCCTATATCATTCTGGTTCCTCGCGCCTCAGATTGCCAACGCCATCTATGGTAAGTATTTCAATGGCAAGAGAAAGCTTGGGATGCTAGACTCGCAATTCATCAATGATGTTAATGGTATGATGTTGTGTCTCACTTGTGCAATCCTGTGCCATCAACTACACACATATCGACTTGGGGTGTATCGGGATCCTCCCGACTTCAAGCCTGATGCAGTTGGAGGTAGGTGACCCTCAATGTCCCCCCCTTCCTTGGTTTTTGTTCTGATGACTAACCAATCTTGCAAGACCTTTTCTTGCGGCAGAAGAACATCTGGCGTGCAGTACCACGGCCAACGGAGCAACTCATGCTCAGGAATCTGGGTGAGACGATCACAGACAGGATCCAGCAAAATCATCGTATGATGCAGGAAAGTTGTGAAGCTTTACTGACAATCATGATGCAGTTCAGGCCTAACTGGAGCGTCAGCTATCCAGGCGTCAGCTATCCAGGCGTCAGCTATCCAGCCGGAATCCAAGAGGAGCTGCTGTGCGGGAACAGACACCTGTCAACAATCACGCCACAGGTTTAGAGCACTACCGCCAGAGTCAAGATCCATCCCAGGGGAGCGAACTGTTGTTTGACTACAACCAGGCCTCGTTTGCCCAGGCGCTTCAGATACTAGATTCAGATCCGGTGAGCCTAGGTAACTCACCGGAGCTATCGCTGGGACTAGCGCAAGAGGGGCCAGGGACGCAGGGTTTCACCAGTCGGCTATCGTTGAGCCGCGATAACTCGCAGGAAAGTGACGCAGCCGTGGGAGACAATGGGTTTTTGTAGACTTGGCGATGTGTAATCTGTCGAGTTTATGGAATTTGATTTGCAGGAAATGTAAACTATTAAATTTCGGTTGGCCAATCTGTGGAGCCGTGAGGACGATTTGGAGTGTATTTCTGAGTGTAATCTTAGCGAGAGCTCAGAAATGTAGAATCGCTGTGGCCAGGTTGTGCTGGACGTCCTGGTTATGGCAGGAGACTAATAATAATAGAATATCAAGATGCGGATGCGGTTCAAAGTCACGATACAAGGGGCCCCAGCGCCTCGAAGCTTTTGTGAATAGCACTCTGTAATACGAATGAACAGTAGAGCGATCGAGAGCGTGTGGGGAATATGTGTGCTATCATGACGCTGTCGAGAGTATGCATGTGAGCTATCACGACGTCGCCAAGACGGCGTCTGAAATATGTCTACAATCACAAGCTGTCGAGAGTATGCATGGGTGCTATCACAACGTCGTCAAGACTGCGTCTAGAATATGTGTGCTATCATGACGCCGTCGAGAGTATGCAAGTAAGCAATCACGATGCTGTCGCGACGAACATCTGAGCTATTTGGAAGGCATTGGGACCCTATCACCAGACATGGCAATTAATGCAGAGGCGGTTCAAATATGGCTGTGTACCATCCGGAAGACAAAGAATGCGGATCAGTTCCAGATGCCAGAGTGGAGTTGGATTCCGCCATGACGAGCCAGGCACAGGAAGGAGGTCGTCAGGATGCAGGAGAGCTTAGGGTCTGAGGGTATCTGCACGCATGCGCTTGGTGGTGGACGTTGTCGGGACATCGAGGACGGAGGGGCAGATGGGGAATGACGTCCGGCCGACCTCGCATCTAGAGTATCGGTTCCCGTTCTGACCGTCCTGTGCATCTGATGCACGGGACCCTCAGGACGCTTATAATAATCTTGGCTGATGGCAAGGGTCAAAATCGCAATACCTGGAAACAGCCGCACAGTGTCTTGGCTGAATTCGGTAATTACAACCAGTGCCACATGGTTTGCGAGCCGAGGCCCTCTCAGGAGATCATACATTTTCACGTTTCCAGCCGGTGCACAAACCCAATCAATTTGACTTTCTTGATTCCGAAATCAGTAAGTTCCTGTGCATTATGCACAATGGATGTCGTATGTATTAGTTTTCTGGAATGCCAAAACGGGAATTTCGCGTTGTGTTAGTGGTTTACCAGGCAGTGGTTGAAGTATTGCTGGTTCTTCAGAAAGGCGGGATTGAGTCGGCAGGTTGTACCATCCGTATCAAATCAATTCCAAACAGATCCAGGCAAGAGTGATTCCTACCACCTGGTAAAAATCACCGACATCCGACGTGCGGTCACGACAACCTTTCAAGAACCTTCCTCGAGGGGCAGGCGTCGATACCAGACCAGTTGTTTCATCTAGTTAGCCAAGAACGTAGTGACCGACATTGGCTCAACGATGTTGGAGCCAATTGAGGTTTGAAAGTCTCTTTCCCATTACATGGTGACAACCGTAGCTGTGAAGAATTTGTTGCTTGATATTGTTCTTCTTCCAGCATCTCCATCCGTGCTTCATGAGCTTCTTATGCCCGACCTCGCAGAACAGTGTGGAATACTTTAGGATATTGCCAAACTGTCATATATGATCAGAGAAGTGGCCTAGTAGATGAATCTTAACAGAGTTGAAATCATATTCTGTACAGCTCATACTTGTACCAGGTTTCGACAGTACTTCCAAGCTTGGTTTTTGAATCCGCACCATGTGCATTCGTTCTCTTTCGTTTGCTTGTTGAAAACCTTTCGATCCACACTCTCATGAGCTGCGGCCCATCCTGTATGTCTAACCTCCCCTCCAGTGCCACCGACTCTTATTTCTTCACCTTTCTTTCCTGAGCCTTCTGCACTGTATAGTCTCCCTTTGCTTTAGCCGAGTACTACTGTTGTTACGCACCTTGCAGTTACCTGTGGCCACGAATTCTTGAACTTCCTTTTTTGCCAGTTGTCATACCGGAGAGACAGCCCCATTGAGGACCTTTTCGTTCTTTGAAGTCTTGTTCCACCCGGGTAACCGTCCTGACTGCTTCTAACCATTCCCCATCGCCGACCTACTCTCGTGACTAGAGTCGTCGTAATGCATCTTTGGGGATTTGGTCTTCCATGATTTTTCTCCAGGCTATCGCTGTGACTCTGGAATGGATGTTTAGATTCTCCATTGCCAGCAAGAATTTACGGATGTCACCGTGGTATTTGACAAGGCCGATTCCTCTAAGGATGTTTCGGCCTTGTGGGTAGGGCCGAAACGTCGCAGCGCCTGTTCCGCCAAGACATGCCAGAACCTGTATCTGTCATGCTTGGTGTAACCTAATTCTCGCGTCATTTGTCGCTGGTAGGTTGACGCAAACAGTGCCACTTGTTTCACTTCCATCCAGCTTATGGCGTGTTGGATTCATTGAGCCTTATCATTCCACTTCCCACAATTTCGGACAAAATACTCCCTGCTTGTTGATAGCCACATGCCTATATCTTGGTGCCTTTGGCTTTTGAACAGGGCAGGGGGTTCCGCTGGGATTCTCGTCCGTCCTACCAGGGCGTCGGCCATGACTTGTGAGAACAATTTGAACTCTTCGTCATTCTCAGGATCATAGTCGTCTTCGGGCTGGGGTGCCCGTTTCTCGTCCCGTCTTCCCTTCCTGCTTTCATCTGGCTTCCTCCCAGATCCTTCGCCTTCATCATTAGGGTCTCCTCCTCCTGCTGGAGCCCCTGGCGCCCTTCTTCGTGCTAGTGGCGGTGCATTTCTGCCTCCTGCCCCTGTGGCTTCTGGTGTTGGATCTGAAGCCTTCACTTCTCCTCTGACTTGTCCTATCCAAGCGTGCACCATTGCTTGAGCTCCAAGATCTCTTCATCTCAGGCCTGCTGTGTCTCTTGGTGCTGTAGAATCTCCTGCTTCATGAGATTAATGCTTATCTCATGATTGTCCAACTGCTGCTGATGTTACTCATTCAGGCCGCTAATTTCCTGTTCTCGAAGTAGTTCCCAGTGGATGGACTCAGCCTCCCTTCCTTATACAGTATCGTGGAGCTGGGGTGTGACAGTCTAGTGCCTGGCTGGTCTATTATCGGTTTCCCCGAGCCTCTCACCAACTGTAGAAGCGAAGCTTTCCTTGATTTTCTGGGATTCTTGGTCTAGAATGCATACTTGATCGTCAATTCGGGCAAGTTCCCGGCCAACAATTTGGGCAACATCCTTCAACTGCAATTTGACTTTTAGCAGTTCCTGGGCCATAAGTAGTACTTCGGTGGGTAGGGAGCTGAAGGAGAGATGCCCCGCATCTGTACTTTCTCTGAGATTTGGGTCGAAACTGGCGACAATTCTGTCTAAATGTTCGATCTTTTCCGACATGATGAGTTGGGTGGAGGAACAGGGCTTTTCGTGCCTCACAGCCGTCTCCTTCTTTGTTTTACTAATAGGCCTATCGAGACGCTCGAGGACCGGGGTGCGGGACGACCAGAGTGCAACTGGGCTAATAGTCTGATACCGGTTGCTACACTCCGCGCGGTATCCTGCCACAATTCGTCCCCGTCTTCTTCCTGTTGCCAATCCATGGCTTCAGGTCCTTTAGGGTCAGAAGACATCTTCTCGACTTCTTGGTGGGAAACTTATGTTTTGTTTTGTCCCCACACTTCTGGCGTTGTAAAGCGCTGACTTGAGCCCTTATGTGACTCTGGGTATAGAGTGTACTAAACTGAGTTGGATATTTCTGCGGGGGTATTATAGGTAAAGTTTTCACCATGCTCATATTTGTATAGGACGGCGATATCTTCAATTGTGACAGTTTTTTCTGGATTTATCCACCAGAAATAGGATTCAAGGTAGGCCTCTTGTGTCCCTCTTTCAGGTATTTCGGTAAAGCGAAGGACTAGGTCCATGGAGGTACTCTTTAGTGGTCTTGGTTCGAAAAGGGTATCGCGTTTGGGAGTACAAGCGTTTCTGCCAAACATTCGTCTCAGTGACAATAAAAAGTATCAATATACTGTTAGGTGATAGCTTTCGAAGTGAGGAATTCTGACAGCTAGGACCCGAATTGTTTTATATCGGAGAACACGTTTAGAATACATGAGTAATGTAGGCTAGATATAATGAGTTACTGCATTGTAGATAGTCAACGTATTGGTAAAGATATAAGTAGAAAAATTATTATATTGATAAGATCTCTTCTCCGTGCTTGTTGTTTCTAATAGCAGTGAAGATGCATCAAAATTTATATTCCGCGTCTGAGCATTCGCGGTATACATGCTATCTCTATACTAACCAAGTATCATGCCCGTGTTTCTGCGAACACTTTCCGAATGTTAACTCCAGTAGACCCTGAAAACTCTCTACAACACCTTCTTGCTCCCATGGTCAACTTATCGGTCAGGGCTACTGTTATTCCTAATGGTGTAGAGACTACGTCAGGTGTCAGCTCATCCATTTTATCCGTTGACAGCAATGATTACGAATTATCTTGCCCCCGTGCTTTACAAATATAGTCTAACTCGCCGGACAGAAGATGGCCATTCGGCTTTGGTTGGCTCTGGAGAGAATTTGACTTCCAACCTCATGTCATATTCTTGTCTTCCGGCATTACTTGACTTGTCCTCGGGATCGCACCTAGAGGTTTTTTCCCTCACACTCTATCCTCTACCAACCCGTCCTTTCTAGAGTCACCCGCTCCAGGGACTGGGCATAGTCACCTCTTTCATACCCTATGCGTCTTGGTACGTAAGAGGGGCCTAGCTTGTAAGCAAACATCCCATTACCATCGACCCACTCTTCGGCCTGCTTCTCTTTGCACGTCAGTTGCCTTGTGCGCCGTGTTCCGATTCCCCTGCTTCCACCTGAATATGGTGTCCCGAGTCTTCACCTGATATCTCCTGCCAACAGGATCCGGGCGGACAGACCGCCGCAATGTATACAGTGTTATAAGATTTGTTCCAATGATAGTCGTTGTTGATGTTGTGACGCAACTACCCAAGCGGCCAGTTATGATGCGTAGTCCCAACATCGCGGCTGCAAGGGGGTGTTATATTTTTTCTTTGAAGTTCGTGCACATCAAGGTAGGGTACCTCTATCCCCAAAAACCTTACAGGGAATCTGTGCGCCTAGCAAAAGGCTATCGTCGCGGGTGTCTGCCTTCGGTATTGGGCCATCATATTGAAGTCGACTAGTCCCCCAACACAGTCTAGAGCATGTTTGAAAGGTATTACTTCCCCCCTGGCAGTGTGGCGCAGTGCTATGGCGAGAACCCCCAAATGACACCACAATAGGTTTCTCATCTCTTTTCCTTACCACTGCGTAACCTCGTAATAGGCGTCTTAGCGTACAAAAAATTCTATTTTGAATGGCACTGTGTTCTAGGATTTGTCAATCGCCTGGAGCTGGGCTTGTTTGTCGAGAAACGTCGCAATCCAGTCACTCAAGTGCTTGAATAACCCAATATTTACTGTATGAACAAGGGCTTACTTGTGCAGACCAAGTGCCGAAATACACTGAAGGCTGAGAAACTCGTGTTGCTCAAGATCTATACCAAGATTTTCAAACATGGTGGTAAAGTTATCACTTGACAGTCTCAGCGGTCATATCTGGTATACTCTCGGGCCCGGTTGCTGTTTGCAGTTGTTCCTCATTCGTCTGGAACCACTGCGCATTTAGGAAAAACATTCAATTTTAACCTGTGAAGCGGCACGTTTTTCATATGGTCAGAAATCCACGCCGACAATATCGGAAACCATCACCGCACTTTCCCGTCCGCATAGTCCATATTGACGCCCTCCATCACTGTGCACTGCAACGGCTCAAAAAGGAGTTTGAAGACGCTTCGGAGTATGTTGGCATGAATTTGCCACTCCAAGTGGTCTGCAGATTACTTTGTAAGCTGGGGGGGAACCCCCAATAGCGCAAGCAGGAGAACCACAAAAGATCCAGGTCTGTTATACCTGGTTGGTGGACGAATTCCCAGAGTCAAATAGCCTGGCCAGGCCTTCTTGTCACAAAACAGGTTTCTTAGATGGGTTAGATTAGACATCCCAATAACCAGAACAACCGTTGCGTCAGATGCAAGTGTCTCATATAATGAGTTAGTCAGCGGTCCCAGGAAAGATATTGAGAAACTCTACTTGAATGTCCCACTACTAGTCCGCTGTATGCATGACTGTAGATACCCATTGTTCTGAATGATCGTATTCGCGCCATGGCGTGTGAACAAAGCCATCATGGTAGGCTATCTGGCGATGGAAATATCTGACACAATCTAGGACAATGCGATAGAAGAATGGTAAAGTGATGTTTCAGTCCTGTAATTGTGCTTCCAACCATTGTGGATTTTGACTGTGCAGATCTAATTCCAGATCGTGTTTCTCGATCGTGTTGATAGAGCCATAGCCGACAGACTCAGAATTCCCTAGACCACTTGCCAAGTATTGGTTATTTCGTGACTTTGCTGCTATACTCTCCATGAGCTAAGAGGCAAGCCTCCACCCTTACTGGGTAAGGAATTGTGCCCATGAGTCATCCCTCAGATTACCCATTTCTTATTCAAACCCGTTCACTTTCCCAGTTGCCTCACTAGCCCCCGGAAAAAGCATTTCTTGGCCAGCTGAAAAAGAGGTAGTGTTCTTCAGCACCGTATTAGCAGACTTGTATACAAAATCACAACTGAATATGTCGTGCTCGGGTCCAGTCGTCTCGTATCGCAATCATGGTGGGAATAAGGGCCTTACCCTGCGATGTCGGTTTTTGTGTCAAGAACATGGTTGGTGGATGATGGATATTGTATAGTAGTCGAGGTGAGGATAATGTTCAAATTGGGGTAGGTAGTTGGTAAATGTTTCTGATATGCTGCTGCTTGGGTGTATTTTGGCCGACAGAATGGACATTTGCTAGGTATTACCGGAGTGCTTGGTGTTGATCCAAAGGCGGTAGGATCGCCCATATATTCAATTCGAGTGCACGCTTTGAATATTAAACTCTAAATAGTTGTCACACAGGTTTAGCGCTCTAGATCTGGATGTCACAGGATATTACCTATGGTTTCATTCATGAACGGGCACAGCGAAGTTCAGGTTTGACGATGGTCATGTTCGAGAGCGGATCTTGCATTTCTAACATCAACATGAATCAATCTTCCCCTGGCTATGCTAGTGTCTGCACTACAAATTCTTCAAAAGAATCAACACTGTGTCAAAGCATCAAATGACTGAGAGTTGTATATATAATTAGCATTGATCCTGATGGAATGAATTAATAAGTGGAATTAACTCACATCGACCACTCCCACAAAATCCACAAAATGCATACCCCGAACCAACTCACATTCATAACATCAACAATATCTGCCTCCTTTACACCGCCGGCAATTTGCACCCTGGTAACCACCTATACACCCAAAATTCTAGTGTTGACATGGCACATAACGTAGAGGACTTCTTCATACGAAATGCAGGAACCCTTCAGCCTCTCGCGGGCCTACCCTATCATCTTCCGAGAGTATCTCTCAGATGATATATCAGTTCAAGACGTATCAAGTATTGCAATAATAGCAATAACAAGGCATCAATGGGCATACCCGATGACAACCACTTGTATGGTGTAGGGCGAAAGGCGGTGAACGATCAGATGCTCACAAGGGGGTTTAGAATAATACGTACATTCCTTGTCCACTCTTTCCCGCAAATCGTCGCCGGTCTGAGGGCACTGTGCCCTGCCTGTCACAGCATTGTCACAGCTGCAGCTGCGAATAACAGAGCTCATATGCGCCAGATCTATTGGCTGTAGGTCAACTTGGTAAGGACTGTGGAGTGAAGTTGAGAACCACATTCAAGAATCATTCTACAGACCTGGCACTATTGTGCCGGCATGGAATCTTCAATGATTAGATCATACAGAGCGATCGGTCACTACCCTCCAATGTTCCTAACCACTGGGGTCCGGTAGCGACTGTACCAAACCTATGTCCTGTTCACCAAAGCTTTGCACCGGCTTACCCCCCTAAGGCACAAAACCTACGGCATTATCACAGGAATTACCACGTTCCTGTGCAAGGTGTACCGATGCAAAACGTAACTGATCATCACGGGAATAGCCGCTCTCAGGTGCAAAACATACCTGCTCATCATGGGAATTAACTCCCTCCGGTGCAAGGCCTAGCAGTGCAAACCGTAGGTGATCATCACCTGAATTAGCCCCATCAGGCAGAAAACTTACCTGCTTATCATTGGAATTACCATCCTCCACCATAAGGTCTACCGGCGCAAGGCTTCCCTCGCAAAGCATCGCGGATGATGGCGGGAATTATGCCCCTCTGGGGCAGTATGTCCATCCCTAGCATGAGATTTACCCTCCTGGTGGTCAAAGCATAGCTCACCTTCCTGCGAATTACACTGCTCTGGGTCAAAACGCACTTGCCTATCCCCCCAATCAGGTTCTTGCTACTACATTAGCACATGTTCCTACTCTAAACTAGTACGCTCAGAACACGGCAAACGCACCAGATGTGGCGGGAATTAATCAGATGCGGATGGCAGACCTATCGCCAGACATATCGACTCCGTCTCTGGTGAGGAGCAATGTCCCAACTCCAAGGGTGCTTCCTGTTAGTCGGCATTACGCTGCTCCCTACCCTAAGCCAACAGGTTAGTTACTTTCATAACCATTAGGGCCTTTTATGATTTTTACTTGCGGACTGATGATTATTAGACTGGAGTGCTCTACATGGAAGGCCCCTTGGTGTGGGTATTGTTTGCACCTGGCCTTCCAAAGGGTGCCAGGGTCAGACACGAGAACGGAGGGCGAAATTAAATTTTGGTCCAGACTATGCGATGCTGCATTGGCGTCCCTCCTATATAAATAGATTCCAGTTCGCAGAATTAGATTCCTATGACATCTAGGGGCTGTCAGCCATGATTTCAAGAAATGTACAAACAACAGAATTTGCTATATACTTGGTGCGACAGAAGAAGGCCGCCGAATGCTGCCCAGCGTTCATTCACAATAGTTATCTTCTATCAATTATGTTTTCATCGACAGCGATAAAACGGTATGAGTCTCGCTCCTGTTGAATCCAGTTGTGGATTACGCAGGCAATGTCATGATCTATTGTAACTGCGACAAGTGAAACAGATGACCAGCAACACCATTGTTAAAGGCACACCAATATCTCAACGCGGATGCCATTGCCGATGGGCTGATTCTGCCGCACAACATAAGGGGAAAACTTAATAGTAGGGTCCATCTGTACCAAAGAGATTTGATCACCGTAACCCCAATCAATCACGGGATCACCAAAATGTAGATGCCACAATTGTTCCTCTTGTAAGAACATCCTGCTCTTAATCTGATGTCAGGACCCCAGGGGCAAAGGTCCGGACAGCGCGGAATGCCGCCACCCCTGGTAGTTGACCCTGTTGAATTGACCATCGATCGTACCGCACTTGCACTCCAATCTTTGAGGCGTCTCACTGCCGTAATATCTTCTGACTCTGTTAGGCGTGTAACACCTAACAGCAAGACTCGCTAGTACGGTGCTACTCCGGATGATGAAAATCTGGATATATCTAAATTTAATAAACCATGCTTATGTGGGTTGGAGATTGAGTCTAAGAAAGGCGTAGAAGTACGCATTAGCGGGGATGCCACGGGCCACAATTATGAGGAACTGATATCGAAGAGATTACAGACGGCGTTGAATGGCTGGTGGAGGTTCACACAACATGACCAATGAGGTGGTGGGGCGATTGCTTGTGGTATCCAAATAGATTCATTGTTTTATTAGTTTAGTTTAGTCTTTCATGTATTCATAATTGGAATTTTAAGCATATTGATTAGATAGATTAAGTCTGCAGGGAAAAATGATATTTGGGTCACGACTCGGCAATGTCGGAGTGTCCCAGAGTGTCGCTAAGTGTCACTCTGTGTCGCTGCCTATCGCTGAGTGTGGCTGAGTGGCGCGCAGTGGCGCTGAGTATCGCTGACTGTCGCTGAGTGTTGATAAGTGTAGATAGATGTCGATAAGGGTTGATATGAACTACAGGCAAAGACAAATGACTGAGCGCTGGCCTATTCCGGATGATCCCATCTTATCTTTTATGCCGCATGGTACTGGGGTGGCCTGCTGCCAAGATATGTTTGTAGTTAGGGCAACCAGATCTCTTGGCATCTACCGAAACAACCCCCCGTGTCCCGACCCTTGCGAGGCTCAAAAGCTTATTTCATATATCAATTAAGACACAGGATATGCATTGATTTGGATTATCTATAGGGCTAAATTTAGAGCCAAGAAACATAGGTCTTCATTTGAATGGTGGGTGCGAGATCTTCACAGTTGTGCAATCCCTACAAGGTCATCACCTGGTAGAGTTCAATGTTTCAAAGTTTGTACACAACGGACATCTAGGGGTTTTTTTTTGCGATGCACAAAGAGCGTTCCTGACATCTCTATAGGTCGCCATCTGGCCTGCTTTACTTCCTTCACACCTCCTTCAGATCCTTTACCCTCACCGCCCTTTATCACTTCTCCTAGTTGAAATGCCCCGTTAGAGCTCCTTTAGAGCCCAGAGCAAAAGGCCAGTGTAAGTACTGTTCGTCCAACCCATGTATTGGGGGCAATATTAATATTGAATTAGTTCAGGCAGCCTGGCGTTCAATGTAGAAAGAATAAACAAGGAAGCTGTGTGAGCCTGGGAAAGTAAGTTCGCATCATGTCACTATTGACTGGCATTCGATATTAATATTCCCATTGGCTATAGACGTCAGGTAGTGCAGCACGACGAAGGTGAAGTCACAGGCAGTAAACACGGGGCTCCCCCTCATGCTGCCGCTGAAAACCAGACTCCGGAGGGAAGGTAACCAATAATCCATTCAAACTGTAATGCTTCAAACTTCCTCCGATGTATGGCTGACAGTTGGCATTCATATCACCGTGAGGTGTCGGGATCCCGTCAGAATCCCTATTTCGTCCCTCATTGTTTGGATTCTCGGTAAGTCTACAACAAGCTACCCATATATCCCAGAACTCTTTAAACCAACACATGAATCGGCAGGTGCTATGGCGACATAGCATATGCCAAAAGCCAGTGTGGATTCATGAATGCTTGAACCAAAACTAGAGCCTGCAAGGTATGCCTCTCAAGGTCCACTGGTGAGATACATGTTGGGATAACTTTGGAGTTGTTTCTTTGGTTACACAGTTGCTATGAGGGATTTCCTTTGTAAAGGTTACGACAAATTGTATGGTTACCTTGGTTACGCGATTATGCAACTCCAACTGGGGTATGAGTCAGGTGGCAAAGGTTGTACTAGGATTCCCTTCTATATAAGGAGGCTCCGCCCCTTATTTCCTTTCACGCTTCGCACCCCCTCCACCTCCAGTCATTGAAGTTACAACTCCACGTCGTTCAGTGCACGATCGCCCCTCGCCCCTTAACTTCACCTTTCCTACAGGCTTCGCGTCCCTTTTCCCCCATCGTCGTGATGGAAGACCTCCCCCCCCTCCCCTCTTCAAGGAACTCGTCCAGAGCTCCCTCGGCACTGTCTTCTTCCCCTGAGCTCAATGAGTCCCACCTATACATACGCGACTTTGTCCCCGAAACCCGCCAGAGACTAAACTTCACCTCGGTCGAACTCCCTATCCTCGACAATCATCAACTCTCCGGCCTGTCGGACGGCGAGACGATCCTCGTCCCCCTTTCCTGCTCCACCCTCAACGCGCTCGCGTCCATGATGCATCAGCTGGACACCATAACAACCCAACTAGGTAACATCCAGTCAGCCGTCCACGCCATGCCCACCTGGCCTGCACTCCAGAGCGTTCTCGAACCGATCAATGCAGCCATTCGTGACCTGTCACATAGGGTGACTGCGCCCCCTCCCCAAGCTCCTGCCCTCACGCGGTCTCCGGTTCCCCCGACCAGTGTGACCACAAACCAGGCCCCTGCCTCCACTCGGCCGTCCATCCCCCCGACTGGTGCACCTGCACCGCCCCCCCCCAGGCCCAAAGCAAGGGCCCTCCCCGCCAACAAGAGCTCCTCATCCTCCTTCGACCAGGACATACGCAGGTATGATGTGGGCACCCGATCCTGTTACGGCGACCCTAGAGCGTACGCGGCCAAGTTCCCGGATTCATGGGAAGCGAACTCGTACCGAGAAGGGAAGTACCCCGACCCCACAACGTTCATCGCCGGGCACCTCGCCCCCGACTGCCCCAAACCTCAACAATCGTATGCCAAGGTCGCCTCGGCTGGCGCTCCCAAGGGCAAGAAGAATAGGAGCTCCCTCCGGGCCGCGCAAGTCGCGTCAGCCAACACCGGTGTACCTGTTCCCCAGCCGCCGAAATCGCTCCCTACGTCCGAAAGAAGGTTCTATGCTCCCCGTTCCTCCCACTCTGAGGATGAACAAGCGTCGCTCATCGCTGCCACCTTCCCCGACATAGCTGCTCGCGTCCTGAGGGATGCCAACTGTATCCTGCCCCTTGCAGTCACAACCAAAGTCAACGATCGTGGATCCGTCACCCTACTCGTCACCGACCCTGCCACCCCTGCTGCCGCCTTCGCACCCTACTTCGACGCTATCTCTGCCCAGCTCAACAAATCCTCCCCGGTGGGCGAAGCCCCCTGGCTGCCCTTTCGCCTTGCCCTCAACGAAGCCCAACTCGCCATCCATTCCTTCCCCATGGCCTTCCTCCCCGAAGACCCGAACGAACTCTTCCCGTGCCTCGCAGAGTCTATCCTCAACTCCAAAGACATACACATCCTCGCCGGCAGATACCTCAACCCCGTTGATCGGTCCAGGGAAGGCAAGTCTGCCACCTCCGTTATTGTCTCTGTCCACCCCGGGGACGTCCCAGCAATGTGCTCCTCCATACGCCTCTTTTCCCGTTCGAGAACGGTTGAACGCGCCTACTCCTCCAATAGGTACACACAGTGCAAAAACTGTTGGGGCTTCGGACACGTCGCCCCCATGTGCCCATCCGTCGACCCTGTTTGCCCCCTTTGTTCCCTCAACCACACCCGTGCCATGCACCGATGTCCCAACCCCACATGCCCAGGAGGTGGCAACACTAAGGCTACTCCTGGGTGTTGCGCTTCCTCATCACCGCGCTGCGCCACCTGCGAAGGCGCCCACACTGCGACTAACAGGGATTGTACCGCCGCCCGCCTCCGCCCACTCTCAGGCATTCCGCCGCTACCGAAGCGATTGTTCTCCCGCCGCCCATTGGCGACGTGATGGACACGGCCGCCGACGATGATGACCTGTCGTCCCCCGCTTCACCCACCCGCTGTCTCCAGTCAGCGTTCGAGATGCCTACTCCAAGAGCCAGAAGCTCAACGATACTCCAGGTCCCAATAGGGCCCGCCCAAGGCAGTCGGTCGCTCCCTCCCGCGGAGCCCGCCAGCCCCTCTCCCATGAGCAGAACTCCATCGGCCCTGGCCCGTTAATGCGGCACAACCAGTCACCCTGGGGCGGCGAGCAGGACTCCCCTCCCCCTCCGAAACCCCTCACACTCGTTCAACACAACTGCCGCGGGAGCTGTGATGTGTTTCTTTCTCTTTTCGGGTCGTGCACGCAACTGGCCCAATCTCCGTCGATTGTCGCCCTGCAAGGCCCACCGGTCTACTGGGGCAAACTACCCTCCTTCAACTCGTTTTCGGTTTTTTCCCCTCCCACTAAAGGTGGCTGTAAGCCCCGCGTAGCCTGTTATGTTTACAGTTCATTTTTGAGTACTGTTTCCCTTCTGCCCCGGTTTTTTGGCAGGGGTGATGTCATGGCTTTGGACCTATTCACCCCTGACGGCATCTTCGACCCCTCCACCACTGGTTTTACGATCATCAATTCCTATAGTACGAAGGGTCGTCTCAACAACACCCGCTCCATTCCCCCGGACATTATTTTCCCCGCCTCCCACCTCCCTACGCTTACGCTAGGGGAGCTCAACATCCACCACCTAACGGCCGACCCTCTCAGGACCTTCAAGGAAGATGAGCTAGCCACCTCGACGCCCTACTTTGACAGGGCTACGGAACTGGGCTTCTCCCTCCTGAACCTCCCGTGAATCTTCACGCGGTTCTCCCTGTCTCTCATCGGACGCCCCGGCGTCCTGGATCTAGCCTTTGCCTGCCCCATACTCGCCCCATATTGCTCGGAATGGTCTGACCCCCTCCCCTCCACTGGGTCCGATCATGTCCCAATCCTCCTATGCTTCAAGGCCCCTCTCTTCCGCGCCCCCCCTCCGGCCCCGAACTGGGCCCTGACTGAATGGCCGTCGCTCAAGGCCTCGTGCAAGGCGACCTCGATCCCCCCGCCCCATCTCTTCCCACCACAAGGTCCCTGAACGTCTGGTTCATGTCAAGCCTGGACAGAATAACGGCTCAGCTGGCTCTCCACACCCCGGTCAAGCGGGTCACTTTCCGGTCAAAGCCCTGGTGGACAGGGCTCCTGTCCCAGCTCAGGAAGGCTTACAACTCCGCCCTCCGCTCCTCCAAGACAGACAGATTCGATGCCGCCCTTCTTGCCTCGGCCAGGGCTGCCAGGTCTGCCTACTTCAAAGCCATAAAAAACGCGAACAGAGACCATTGGTCCGCCTTCCTGGCCTCCGCAACCCCGCACACAGTCTGGACAGCGAAGAAGTTTGCCGTGGGACGCCCTCCCCCCGTTTCCCTGAGCTCGCGGGTGCCGCGACACCGCTGGAGCTGAACAGGGCTCTCCTCAAACATTTCTTCCCTGGCGATCCGACCAGGGCTCCCGTTGAGAGACTGTCGGGCCCTGCCGGCTGAGGAGGTGGGTAGGGCGTTGGCCCGCTCCTCTCCATCGTCGGCCCCCGGCCCCGACCAGACCCGCAACTCTGTTTGGAAAAGGATACATCGGGTGGGTTCCCACCTCATCCACGACCTACTTGCTCCACTTGTGGCTCATGGCTTCCACCCCCCAGCCCTTAAGATGGCCAACGGCATCGTCCTCGACAAGCCGGGTAAGCCCTCCTACGACTCGCCCTCCTCTTTCCGTGCACTAGTACTGCTACAAACATTCTCCAAGATCCTGGAGAGGATAATGAACTCGAGACTGTCAGGCGTGGCCCGCTTGGCAGGCCTCCTCAACCCTCATCACTGCCGATCGCTTGCTGGCTTATCGGCATCAGACGCTACTACCACCCTTACTCACGTGGTTAGGACCATCCAGATGGCCGGGAGAAAGGTTGCCACGCTCTTTTTGGACATCAAAGCGGGTTTTGACAATGTCAACCCGTCAACTCTCTGCAACATGCTCAAAGCGAAGGGTGTGAACCCTTACCTCGTGTCATGGACTAGGTCCTTCCTCACTGGCAGGCTATGCCGGCTCCTCTGCCAAGGGTCACCAAAGATCTTTGCCCCAGTCTCGGTGGGCACTCCTCAGGGGTCCCCGGTCTCCCCCCTCCTCTTCGTCATTTAAGTCTCCCGTCTTCACTCTGAGATCCCCCAGGGTCTCACCATCTCCTACATCGACGACTTCGGTCTAACAGCTTCATCGGCGTCATATCGTCGCAACGTACAGTTGCTACAGAAGCATTACGCAGTCCTGAAGGCCAAAGGGGCCCTCCGGGGTGTCAGCTTCGCCATCCCAAAAACGGAACTCATCCACTGGCGCACCAGCAAGGACAGAGGCCCCTTGTCCCGCTTCCCGATCCACCTGGATGGGTCTGTCTTCCACCCGAAGGGCGAGGTCCGCTGGCTTGGGTACTGGTTTACCCCCTCGATCTCGACCACCCCACACTTCACCAAAAGGCTGGCGAAAGCCCAGGCTGCTTTTGTGGCCGTCAAGAGGCTCTCCCCCGCGGGGATGGGCCTGCCTCCATTCCTGTGCCATCGGCTGGCATCGGCGCTGCTTTTCCCGATCCTCAGCTACGGCGCGAACACTTTCGAACCTACTATTCACATGACAAGAAAACTCGCGGCCTTCTGGCACAAGGTCCAGAGGTGGACCACGAACTGCTTCGCCTGCACCCCTGTCGACATCCTTGCCGTGGAGCCCTGCCTGCCTCCAATCCACCTCCTCCTCGCATACAAACGCCGCCTGGCCGGCCTGATGGTAATCTGTTCTCCACCTGAGATCAACCCTGCGGCCGCTAGGCTCCCCCCCTCCCTGCGCACGCCGTCGCGGCACCGTCACACTCCTGATCACAGACTCCTCTGCCGCGGTAAACCCGGGCTCCCGGCTGCCCCTCCCCTGGCAGCGGCAAAGACCCGCAGCCAAGAACAGAACCCATAACCCCCTGGATGCTCTTCCCCATTCGATGATTTTTCTCCTTGGCCCCGATGGCCACGCCCGCCTCGCAGTCACCTCCCACCACCTGCTCGGCGAGTCCTACGCTGCGCCCCCCCCGGCCCGCACCTACCCCCAGCTCAAGCTCCTGTGCAGGAACCGCCTCATGGAATAATAGGACCTGGTCACTCCGGACCCCCCCGATACGATTACCGCCCCTCGCTAAAGCGCCATCCCTTCATGGGCCTCCCCTAGTTCAACGCGGGTCGCCTTCACCAGATGAGGTCTGGAAAGAGTTACCTCCGCGCCCACCCGTCCTGGGACCACGACAGTCCCCACACCTGCCCCAGTTGCAGCGAGGCCCCTGAGTCCTTCGAGCATGCTATCCTCCACTGTTCAGCCAAAGAGCCCTCCAGGACCCGCCACCGTAAGGGGGTCTCTGAACCCGTCCCCGACACCCCCGGCTGGTCCTCCGCCGCCCTCCTGTGGGCGCTCACCCGCTTCGTCCGGTCTACGGCCACAGGCTTCCCCCCGGGAATGTTTTCCCGCCCTTCTTGTGCAGCTTCCCTTGATTCTTCCCGCTCTTCTAATGTGGTTTCCTTTGGGTACTTGTAACAGGTTTATTCCTGTCTAACGAAAATACAATAGGACCGGCGGTAGACCTGCTAGCGCTGGTGCTAAGGGAGGCTTCAAGGGACCGGAGGTAAGAGATAATAGTTGAAGGACAAATAGAACT
>Ga0307510_10003193_pt1 | contig 19031 bp, 34 predicted proteins | sample 12_EM_MG_FD_207224 | JGI IMG/M metagenome (GOLD analysis project Ga0307510, IMG submission 207224) | Populus trichocarpa ectomycorrhiza microbial communities from riparian zone in the Pacific Northwest, United States - 12_EM | ecosystem: Host-associated > Plants > Roots > Unclassified | place...
CCATCCTTGGACATGAAGATGTTCTCAGGGTTGTACAAGTTCGCGAACGGCGATGTCAATATGTTGTGGATGACCTGCAGGGCGAGCACACATTTCAGAGTTTCATGTCGCCGAACATTCCGATATATCGAAGTGGCAAACGCACCCGTGGCTCGAGGTCAACCAGGATTGCGCGAGGGATGTAATGCTCATCGTCCGCCTGATAAAAAAACACGTCTTTACGGTCGCCCCCCTCTGTCGCCCAGTCCTCGAGGATGCCATCTTTGTTTATACCGTGTTCGGCGCAGAGCCGCTGCCAGAATACGGAGCCCACTGTAACCCATAGACGGAACGTATAAGTATCGTAAAGCCGAGTTGCTGTTACGCATACTTTGGTTGCCACATTGGCCGATTTGTACGGTCACGATTTCGCGAGGCATAGTGTTATGTGTTGATGACGACGAGTTGCAGATTAATCACTCACAAGACACTCACGAGACGCGTTCACGCGTAGATCATATGACATGCGAGTCGCACGAGTCGCACACGCACACATCGTACCATAAATATTAATGTCCAACGCTTCACAACAGGATACAATTGCGGGAAAATACGTAGTTCAAGATGCCAGTCGGCCTTAAGCCGTGTGATAATGATAATATGCAGGGTGAGCGGCCTTGAGCCTGCGAGAACCTAATGTGTTATTTGTATGAAGGTCTACTTGTAGATATCGGGATCCCAGTAATGCCAAAAACAAAAGAAAAAGTTGCGTCAGAGAGCATGATTGTGAAATGGGGATAAAAAGCAGGGAAAGAGAGTTAAGTAGGATGTGAGAGCACGGTGTCATTAAACACTTGGCCATTTGGGGATGGAAACTAGGGCAGGCAGCCTGAGGGTTTGGTGTCAAATGAATGTTACGGAACACGTGGGGCAACTTACCAGATAAAAAAACCACTGAGCCATAATCTTGGAAAACATGTATTGCTGCACGCATAGAATCATGTGCTGAGATTTACGATAGGAGAAAGAAGAACAAGAAAAAGGGTTGGTCATGATGAGACTTGGTCCGCGCAATGCAGCGTTAGCAGGTACTGTTCACCGCTTGACGTTGGCTCTGCGCGTTGGTAGTTTCCTCACTGGGCGTGGCCCGGGTGGTGCTGCCTTCGATGGTGGAGTGCCCATAGTGAACATGGTACTTTCGCTATTGCCCGTCGCCGGGGTCTGGGGTGTGGATGCTCCAAACGGACCCGTCGGCGTCTGCGGCGTGCCTCCCCCGAAGCCAAACGTGAAACCCTGCTGTACAGCAGGCGACGTGGGTTGCCCAGCACCCGAACCAAATCCGAACGGATTCGGGGCGGGTTGTTGCGCTGGTGCGCTGGTGGGCCCTGCGAATGGGAATGGTGTGGATGGCGCAGGTGCCAATTGCTGTGAGCCAAATGCAGGACTGGCAGGTGCAGACCCAAATGCCCCACCACTTGCTGGAGTGCTAAACGCGAACGGAGTGGTGGTAGCTGGTTGCTGGGGCTGCGTTTGTCCAAAATTGAACCCTGTGGAAGAAGACGGGCGCGCAGGTTCGGGTGGTGTCTGTCCGAACGTAAAACTCGTCGAGTGTTGGATTGGCTCCGGTGCCTTGAAGGAGAACCCGGAAGACGTTGCGTCAGCTGTTTTAGGTCCCGGTTGGCCGAACATAAATCCGGTGGAGAGTGAAGGCTTGCTATCTGTCGTAGATTGGCTGAATGTGAACCCGGTAGATGGTGGGTTCTCCGCAGGCTTCGATACCGTGAATGCGAATCCTCCACTTGAATTCTCGTTTGCCTTTGTACTCGTACCAAAGGCAAACCCTCCGCTCGTACCTTGGTTTGAGGACTGACTCTGCTGTCCAAATGCAAAGCCGCTCCCAGAATTTCCTCCGAATGGGGAAGGTGATGGTGATGCAAAACCAGAACCTGCGTTGGTGCCAAAAGAAAAGCCAGGTTTGGAAGTACCGGGCATTTGCAGTTGTGGGAGTGACTGGGGTTTGGCGCTTCCACCGTTGGCTTCTATTCCACCCCCACGTGTAGGGCTCTCTTCCATACGCATACCATCATCCGCGGGTGGTGGTGTTATGGTACGAGCTGGCATTGGGGTACCAAACGAGAATGTCGGCTTTGATGCATCCGAGGAAGTAGGGGCGGGTGTACCAAACGGAAAGGTTCCGGTACTAGCTGCGGGTTTGGTTTCGGATTGTGAGGCAGGGGGACCAAACAAAAGCCCTGTGGGTGCATTGGCAGGAGCTGTGGTCGAGGAACCAAAGGTGAACCCAGTAGGCTTTTCAGCTGTCGAGGGAGTTGTTGAGGGAGCACTAAACGTGAATGAACTCTTGGCCGGAGTTGAAGGTGCAGCGGTTGTCGTTTGTTTGACCGACTGATCAAAGGAAAACGGAGTAGATGATCCGGCGGGTTTCGGTGGCTCAGTCGGAAGCGCAGACCCTGATGCAGATGTCGATGTCAACGAGGGACTCTGCGTTAGCGAAAAGCCAGGCTTCAAGGGCCCAACACTCTCTGTGGGAGCTAACGTCGCTACTCTCGGAAAGGAGAAGGGGGTCGTTGAAGTCTGTGCTGATTGGGTTGTGGACTTTGTATTAGACTCCGGTGCTGATACAGACGTCCCAAATCCAGGAAACGATGCGGTTGTGCCGCCAAACAGAGGCTTGGGGACAGCCACGCCGGCATCATCATTCGCCGGCAGCGGCGGCGCAGCCGAAGGCGTGAGACTAAATGGAAGTGAGTTGCTAGTGGACGATCGCTTAGTCGTCGACGTCGACGTCAGCTGGATCGACGGGTTTGAATCAAATTTAAACGGAGTTGGCAGAGGTGGTTTCTCGGTTTCCAGACTTGCACTCTGCACAGAGGCAGGGGCCGCTGCGTCAGTTGCAGGGGTGGGCGCCGTGGAAGTACCTGATGGCTGTGGGGTTTCCCCTGTTTCGGGCTTGCTGACTGGCACAGGTTCATCCGCAACCTCGGAAACAGGCTCAGCTTGAGGTTTGGATGGAGTGGTAGAGATAGTCTGAGGCGGAGTTATGCCAGTGCGTGCAAAAATTTGGGAATTGGAGAAAAAGTTTGGGACAATTGGTTCCGATGCCGGCTCGTCCGTCTTCGGTCCCTCTGGCGTAGGTGGGACAAACGTAATCGCGGGCGGTTGCAGGCCAGGCGTAGTCGTCGGTGCGTCTGGGATGGTGATTTTCGGTGTCGCGGGCTTAGAGAACGTGAAGGGAAGAGCACTGATGGGCGGTTCATCGCGACCAGAGGGCGTATCCTCAGCCCGAAGGATCGATGTAACGGATGGCGGCTATCGACAAATGATTAGGTATCTGCCATTGAAATGGACAAGAGAGACGTACAGGAGCAAAACTAAACCCATTTGGAGGTTCAAACTTAGGAAGATTCGAACTGATACTGGTACTATCCTTCCCCTTTGGTGGCTCCTCGGGCATAACGGCCAAGTCATCTGCACCGTCTGGTTCGTCGTCTTCATACGCCGCTGTGAAGCGATTTCTCGTGCGCGTCGGGCCAACCGTACGTGCACGATTTGGGCCAAGGTGAGCGGGTTTCCGACCAGTCAAACCAAAAGAAGGAATAGATGAAGGTGGTGGTGGTGCAGAGACTTTGCGCGCAAAAGTAGCAGGAGAGCGAACGGGTTCGGCTATCTTGCTCGTGTGCTTGGTGAGCTCAGGTTCACGCTCAGTATCATCCGCCATGGCCTCTGCGTCTGGATCCTCCACTGACTTTGCTTCTATTACCTCTTGTTTTCGCCGGGCCAACAACTTCTTGAGACCACCCTCACCAGCATAAGGCTTACTATTCTTACTCTTCGATGGGGTATCCTTGTCTTTTTCTTTGGAAGAGTGAATATACTTGCTCGCATGGCCAAGGCGAGGTTTGTCATCGCGCTGATCACGTTTCATGAGGACAAGAGCGCGAGCCTTTTTGCGCGCTTGAAAGAGTTCTGGAAGTGCGACATCGACGTTGCCAGACCCAAGACGGGTGGGAACGAGGGGAGTGCGGTATCTCTCAAGCTGCTGGAGCGCAAGCTCAGCGGCATTCGTGGGTTGTAGACCTGAAACAGGTGTGAAACAAGGAGTGAGAGAACAAATAGCGGGCGCTTACCGTCGGCGGCTTCGTGTCGAAGGACAAGGGTAGAATGAGATCGATTGGAAAGACCCTGCTGATGAAGTGATAAGGAGGAGAAACAAGGAGCCAGGGGAGGAGGATAGATACCGGTTTCTGAGTATCGACAAGAGAACCAAGAGTAAGATTTGAGCCATCCTTGATGCGTCTCTGGTCTTGTGTCACAGGTGGCGCTTTCACGAAAATTGGATTTTCGATAAGAGCAGTAAGAGGCGGAGGCTCAGACGGATTGCGTTCACGCCTCTGTGGATTTGGGCCGTAGAGTGGAGCACCGGGCTGGGGGGTGAGCGCGGATCGCATGCGGAAAGGAGGGTTGGTGGGCTGTGCAGAGGTATTTGGAGACAATTCCATGGAAACATCGCGCGAAATGGGGGGAGGAAAGTAAAAGGGTTCTTGGATGGCAGTGCGACGAGCCATCGGGGGATCCATGGACATTGTGCGAGCAACAGGAACGGCTTGGGGGCGCGGGGGTTGCTGGAACGAAAGGGGAGAGTGTCGGGAGGTATCCGGGGGAGGAATGGGGAGTGTATTGTTGGAAGGAGCGTAGGGCCGTGCGGGCTTGGAAACATGGGTGCGGGTGTGAGTCGACGGTCGAAGTGAAGGAGAGGGAGGGTCGAGGTATGGAGCTGGGGCGGGAGGGACAGGGAGCGTGGCGACACGGTCTGGTGAATCGAGACGGATACGTTTAACCCTGTATGCCGAAGGAGCGTCTTTCTGATCCCCTTCACTGTCGTATGGATTAGAGGTACTGTGGACAAGCTTGCGCTTTCCAGGGGTATCCTCGGTTTCGAAAGAGTCATTCGTAGAGTCAGCAAACCATGAAAAGGGAGTTGTGACGAGGGATTTAAGAGACGAAAACATGGAAACCGAGCGAGAAGGGGGAGGTCTTCTTGTGTGGTGAGAGGGTTTTTTACGACGAAGGCTGGTGAGACGAGCCGACGACGATGGGGACGAGACCGCTCGTGTTGCGAGCGACGGGGACGAGGTCAACATGTTGTCCGGGCCAATTTGCCGGAGTCTACACTTATTTTCCTTTTTCTCTTTGTTTGGCTTTCTTTCCTTTCAGCGCCAGCGTCAGTCACATGAGCACGGCTCGGCTCTGAGGCTTTGACGTCACCGGTTTTGTTCTCGCCGTCGAGTCGAATTGAATGCCGTATCTCCGTGTTAACGCACGCCCACAACAATCATCGCGTTTCCACAGGGCAGCCGCAAGTCAAAAATGTTGTCACGCATACAGTACTCCAGGACAAGAAGCGGTACAAGTACAACATTTCCCATGCGATAGCCATAGTGGGGACACTTGCTCGTGATCAGCACAGTTCTTAACATCAACTGTGCAGAGCTCCGACATCTAAGCTCGGACACGCGTCTCATTGATGCTCTGTCAAGACAGACGGGTTACTGGCCTGTGTTCACTTTCCTCACATCAATGAACAACCTGATTGACCTGGAAAGTGTTGGCCTGATTGGGCAAAAGGGTATGGATATCTAGGAATGGGAATGACGTTTATGACGCTAAAAGCTGGCTCGAGCTCTTCCCTGACAGACCAGGTTAAACAGGTGCTTGAAGTTGTCGGAACTGCACTCCGCTCAGTTTCCTCTAATTGCCGTAAACAAGCACTTCATAGTCCCTGCTCTCCAGACTATTGTCGAAGCTCAGTCCTTGCGGTTTGTCGCGCAGCTGCCCACTCATATCATATCAAGATAAAGTGGCACTCTGCGATGCGGGAAACTGTTCGCGGGCCACGTGCATCACGGGTACTCGAATTTGTACGGCGACCTCTTTCAAGGTCCGACCGAGTCCACCACACTACAAAGAAATCGACCACATTGAGCGTGAAGAAGAACATATGGAAAGGCTGTTATACATGTCCGCGGAGGAGCTGAAGTCCGCCAAAGAGGTGTATAGTGTCGCGGTGATCGACATCGAAATCAGCGTAGGGATCAGGAACATCCATATTGGGAGAAGTAAGAAGCTGGTAGTAGAGAACATACATTAATATTCAGAGCTGATATTCAGAGCACGTCAACACCTTTTTGGGGAATGGAAGGACGAAATACGGTTTAGGTTTACACAGATGAAACCTACAATATGAAATGTCTGAGCGAAATAATACAAGAAAAACTCGGTACACTTACCACTGTGATAAGCCGGTTCCTGTACGCCCTTACGAACAGAAAATACATTATGGGATTGAGAACACCCCGACCACCAATAATTGCCACGCCCTCACCTGCTTCTAGAGGGGCGTGCAAGACCAAACATGCCCCCCGCCGCGACCGCGCAAACGGAGCAACCTAAGAAACATGGTGAGAACCAAGGTGAGGTCAATGGCAACATAATAATAAAGGCTAGTTTGTCGCGCTCCAGGTTGGGCAGCATGCAGGTATCAAACCCAGGTAACAAGCTGTACACAACTGAGGACAATTAAAATTTCAGGAATTGATTCTTCACCTGCGAGATCCCTGATACCGAATGACACCAGTAAGCGGCTTCCGTTTGTCCACCGGAGAGAAGAGAGAAGGACTCGCCTTGGATGAAGAACGCTAGGTGGATGCCTCATATGTAAGTTGCAAGAACTATAGCAACTCTGCATGCTCTTTATAGTACGCTGTGTAAGATCACGCTTCCCCTTGGCCTCGTAAGTGGAACCGTACATAATCTAGACACCCACCCGCGTGACTCGGAGCCGACCCCGCACTAAACACCCCAGAAAGAAGCCAACTGTAACCGTGAAATTGTGAAAATAGACCAAGAACAATGAAACGGGAAAGGGTATAGTTCGCCTGCAAAACAAGCTACCTGCGCACGTCCAAGATAACGTCTGCGCAATCCATACACACTGTGACTAACAGTCCAGAGAAATTTGAGATTAAATCTCACCGCGTGCCATTCTGGCACGTAGCACCCTACCATGACTATCCATGGCATCGGCCTCGAAATAGCAACCCTTAAGCCACCGATTCGGCTCACCATCAGCCTCATCCCCATTCGAGAGTCTGTCCTCAAATGCGATACGTCCGTGTAAAATCCAACGATTATCCATCACAACTGGGTCGCCCTTACCAAGCCGATGAGCGTACACAGAAGCGGGCGCCTCGACAAGGGAGGCGAAGCGGACAAGTGCGTCGTAGGACCCATGGGGCGTGTCGCGTGGAAGGGGTGCCTAAAACGGTGGGCTATAGCTCACCGCGGTGACGCGCGGCTCTTTTCCACTGCTACCGCCGTCAGAAAGCGCGGCGGGCTCCAGAGCGATAGTGGGACGCGCGTGGTGGAGGTGCCGCGCATCGTTGACATACTGGAATGTGACGGGCATCGTAGCCAAGAGGGAAAAGTCCGCGGGGTGCGTGGCACGCAGTTCCTCCGCAGCGGCGAAGGCGTCGACGAAGAGGGGTGTGCCGCCGTGCACGCGATTGCGCAAGCAGTGCAGTATTTGGAAGCGTGGCGGACATCCGAAGTACCTGTGTGAGCCTGTGTGAGAAGGGCACCATTTAGATATCTCTACGTCGTTGTGCGGGGAACGAGTAGATAGAGGAGGGGATTACCGAGACAGGACAGTGTACGTACTGCAAGTCCATGTGCAGCCCTAGAAAGAGGTTTGTGTATGCGATATTGCGGCTCTCGACGACGTTCTTTACGTTCCTTACCTCACCATAGAATGTCACACGCATCTCTGCGAAGTGTGCAGCCACCTTCTGGACCTCGCAGCCCTCGTCGCTCGTATCATCACAGGGAACGCCGTGAAGGATGAGAAGCCCTGTCCGCTGCAGCTGCGTGATAGCACGTAAAAGCCCACGTGGTTTTGCGAGGTCGTCATACGGCATTTCGAGATCTCCGCCAGAGGCGGCAAACAGCGCGGATGCCGTGCGCCACAACGTGGTGGGGATGTCGTTGTGGGATGAGTGAAGCGACATGGGGCTCGCATGAGCTGCTAAGAAAGCCTTCGGGAAGAAGGAACGATGCCGGTCCGCGGTAGCCCAAGACGTGCTTACCCCATCATTGACTGTCTCAATGCTCTCAGGTGCTATGGATACGGGTATGTTGGAGGTGCGATGCAATTTCTGTTGGGTGAAGGGATGGACGCAAGACGGGCAGATGCATGCGTCCCTGAGCTAGCGATAGGACGGTATGTCGAGTCCCTCTGTGTTCGCAGCGACTGCCATTGTAGAGATCATGGGCAAAGAACCGCGATGGGGATATCGATGCCATGTTAAGCCGTAGCGAAGGAGAGATGATCCATCGGAGTGATCGTATCCAAACGCCTCAGTCCCCTTCTAAAGTACGGCCTGATATATACCCGCTTGCTTGTCCGACGCCTACACCAGGTCGAAAGTTCTGTCGAAGGTCACGATCTGCAAAGGCTGCGTATAGTAACTGCGGTGTAAAGTACGAGAGAGAAGCTGGTAAAGACTCAACTCGAAGAGATCATGATAATTGGGCAGCCCAGCGCCGCTACTGATCGAACTCAACACTCAACATGAGTTGCTCATATATACTAGAAATTTTCCAACGTATCCCAATTCAGTCGGTTAAATCCTGAAATCTGATTGGTCAAGTTTCGGGAACTGAATAGGAATGCCCGTGTTATAACACTGGGCACTGTTAGTCAATTTGTATGCTCCATTTGAGCCACGGTACACGGTGGTACGGTACGTAGTCGACCTCCGCAGGTAGTGGGTAGTGTCTGTGGCTTTGAGCTCCAAACACCTTCGCATTCACCGATCGCGCGATGCGCAACTACTGAAAAGCCAATGCGTCTTATGATAATTACGAGTACGTACTATACGAATATTACCAGACCGCCCTGCCCCACGGAAGTCTAATCGAGATCGTCAAAGGAGCGGCTGGCAAGTGCCAGTGCAACCAACTGCTGCTCAGGGGTGAGGTCGCGGGATTGCAGAAGAGCGTTCAAGAACCGGATGTTGCTCGCGTCATCCGAGTCCCGAGTAGTCTTGGCCTGGGGCGTGTTCAGGAGCGCGATAAAGTCGGCGGCGTCATCGCGGGTGGCAAGTTCATCGGGAGTGACATCACGGAGATGGATGTGAGCGGCGAAGCCGCCTATACCTTGTATAATGCCGAGGAGTGTACTACCGACTTTCTTGAAGAAGTTGCCGGCCTTGCTGCGAGCCTGAAGCTCATTGTCCCGGCTGAAGTCGCAGGTGGCAATGAAATTGTCAACATGGTCGCGGCCGCAAGTTGGTCAGGAGAACATAACGGAAACTAAAGGTGTGTGCCAATTACCTAATGAAGAAGGGAGTAACGCTGCGGTCCTGGACGATGTGGTTGTGGATGTGGTTGAAGTCACGGGAAGTCAGGAGGGCGGCGACGAGATTGTCCACATTATCGCGAGCGGCGAGCTGATCGGGAGTAAAGTCACGGGTTTCCTCCAGATTGAAGTACGTGCTGCTATCGTCGTCATAACGAGAGGTGAGGGCGGCAACGAGATTGTCCACATCATCGCGAGCAGCAAGCTGATCGGGAGTAAAGTCACGGGTTTCCCCCGGATTGAAGTACGTGCTGCTATCGTCGTCATGGCGAGAGGTGAGGAGGCTCTTGAACAAGCGCTCCTCGTCCGGGCTGAGGGAGGTAGGCGGATCAGACCTCGCCTGAGCACTAATAGAAAGAATTCAGCCCGCGTCGTCATGGCAGAGGAAGGCGCCAACTGACGAAAGAGGGGCAGAGAAAACCGGAGCTGCAGCGGAAGCAGCGAGAACAAGGAGGGCGATGTTAGATGCGTGCATTGCAGTGGAAGGATAGGTGAGGGGGTGTTCGTAAAAAGACAGGAATTGGCTGAAGCTTGTGCAAAAAATGAAATGTTTGGGCTGTCATGAATTAGCATGATTCCGAGCAGGAGAGGAGCTACCAGAAATACTCACCAACCAGTGCCAGAGAGGAATTTGAAGATGAGCAAGGGCTGGGGAAACCCCTGCTGACTGAACAGCTCGGCCTTAAGTAGGAAGGGTTAATTCCAAAGCGAAGCGAACTCAGGTGAGACTGAGATCGGTCTCACCAGTCGCAATTAGCGGGCAATTGAAGTGATCACGCAGATACACCTGCAATCGGTGACAACATACTCCTATGCAACCCCTGGATTCTCACTCAGCACCGGCAGAGAAATCGAAATGATGCAAGTTGCGATGGATGTAATTTGTTGAAATAATTACTTACTACATTGAGTGTGTTCGTAGTGCGCCATCACGCATCAATTATGCCTAACTTGAAGGGGTAATCATGCGTTCGATCATGTCCTTTCCGCGGCTGGATCTTAGACGAACACGCCATGCCTGGTTGTTTGTCTAGTTCACCGGTATAATACACTACTCTTCAACGCCTCCTTCCTGACTCTATGACCCGGAAGAAGACCAACTTGGCTGCACTCCCAAATCAGCCACGGTCCTATAATTCCGGGTGACACATGACATGGACTCGTAAACAGTTTGATCGCGACAATTCTCCGAATCTGATATTGTTCTCATTTCATTTTCAGGTGAAAAGATTTGTGCACGAATGATTCTTCACGCATGTGGTCAGATTGGATCGGCCATTCAATGTAACCTCCGACAGGGAGCGAGGGGGCAGTACTGAGTACTGAGTACTGAGCGCTGAGCAAGCACTGATACTGACACACGTTCTTTGAGATGACCTTATAGGGTGCCCCTTCAGTTCTCTTCCGTCCACGGGAACGGTGACACATATAGTGGTGACAGCCCAAACAGTCTGCACCCTTGCCAGATGCCAGATGAGAACCACACGCACGAAACACTAGAAAGTTGGGGAACAAGTGATCCAAGCCCGACTCAAAGCCCCGATTCCACCACGATTGTTGCTACATGTGAGGCCAAATCTATCCAATCTACACTGATATTCCCTACAGGAGCAAGTATGTGGCGAATGGAAATAAGACCACCAACACCGCGGCGATGAGCGCCGCGAAGTCACCCCAAAGGTCATTCGGCAATTCCTCACCCACGGGAGGGTCGAATCGCACTCTCACTTTACGAACGTGCGCCTGCACGTTCCCTAGGTTTCCTATCTGTACTCTAGGCAAGACGAAGAGCGTCTGACGTGCGAGGTCCTCCACTATGAGCTTGCGGCCACGCGCCAACGGTCTCTCGCGCGGGGAGCGGCGGGTGGCCCGTGAGCGGCGATGTGTGCACGCTCGGTCCACTCACGTGAGCCTGCTGTTGGGCTGCTGTGTTTTCTTCGTCTGTTTCTGAAGCAGAACCCGAGAGTGGCACAGCCCGCGAGTACGCAGACGAGCCTGTCGCCATTTCGTACTCGAATTTCAACGGCACACCTGCCGTCTTGGTTGCATACGGTTGTACGACTGCGTCAAGGATGCGGCCGCCTGCGTCGAGCTCTTTCGTAACTTGCGCGAGCGCGAGCGTCTTTCCTGAAATACGGGGTACCGCCCGCAAATTACTGAACCACGAAAAGTTCGCGCCATTCCAGTTGTGTCCCCGCTCGTCGTCGTTTTCCGGGTTATAGTCCCACAAGCTGCAGATTGGCCACATAAAGGTAAAAATCCGAAGTTAATTACAGGGGCTGAGTTGGATGCGGTTAACATACAGACGATGTTGGCCCGTTCGAGACCAAGGGCCATCACGTCCATCATGTGCCGTGGCCAGCTTCAGTTGTCAGTCTTCAACGCTGCGTGACCGTTCATATCCATTGGTACGCCGCACTCGCCAATAACTATGGGCCGCTCGCCGAGCGAGGGGTAACCAGCTCCTGCGAGAGTGCGGATCTGGGTGATAAGTTTATCATGTGCTCCCTTTTGACCCCAGTAGAAAGGTTTGAGAGGGTTCATGCCCTAACAATGGCATGTCAGATTAGTGTGGCAAAATGAGGAGCAACGCGACATACACGAGACAGCGCTTGAACATTCACAGAAAATTCGCTGTGGGCCTTCTCGAACAACACGCGAAGGTCATACCTAATTAACATGCGTAACGAGGACAAGCACCATGGAGGTAGAACGAAGGCTGACCAGTGGGGCGCGAATACCATGTTTGGGAGTTGGTGCTGTGGTGTCCATGGCGGCGGACAGAACTGGCGCGGTCGTAAGTAAATTGGGAAATGACAAGTCCAGGGCACCAGTGCTAAACCTCGTTGGGTATCGGCCCTACAAAGAATAGTATTTCATGGCCACGTCCATTTGCTACGGCCCAGCATACACGTTCTGTCCAGCGCTTCAAACCGGGTAATAGAAATCTATGTACCAGTCTGGGATACCATGAGCGCAGCCCGTCCCATGAAACTGATCGATGTAGAGTAAAAGAAGGCATACCTTGCGACCAGTAACTAGATCGTTTACAAAATAGGTTTCACTGAGCACTGTCCCGGCATGCTTGGTGCTATCCCACTCCCACACCCCGTGCATCTCCCACAGGGCCCGACCACCAGTTGGCCCATCCTCGCGCCAGGCCTTGCAACCTTGTGGATTGAGGAGTTCATTACACCTTGTTGGCATGGGAAAAGATCGCCTCCAACGATTCACGGTAGTTGGATGACCTGCACCAAGGAGGAATGATTGTAAGGCGGATGCTGAGCCCACACCAGCACGAGACAAGGCCCTTTGAGTAGCAAGTTGGAATGTACGCACGGACGGTGCCCAGATGTAGGTGTGTATTGTAGTCAAACTTGTGCAGCGAGGGAAGATCAATATATCCCCGATGTGGCTCGTTCATTACCTACGCGCGTTGAACCGTGATGCGTGTGAATAGAATAGATCAGATCAACCAGAGGTGAGGCACGCACCCCGAACCTGAGAACACTGCCAAGGTCGCGACGGCGCGGACGACAGTCTCCCATATGTCCAAAAGCGGGTCTTGCGAGAAGCGCTGTATCGGGATACCGTCGCGTGTACGAAGCTTCAGAGCGGATATCAGAGACGGCCATTGTAAGGTGATGCGGAGAAAAACCCACGCCATGCGAGTTTCTGACACCCACACGGCCACAGCCCTCCCTCAGTCTCCGAGTGTCTGCCACCGCGTACGCCACGCAGCCATGGCGCGCCACTCTCTTCGAGCGCATGTAGATCGAAGCCTACGTGCTCGAGTGTCCACGATGGTGCGCCGGACCTGCCGGCGTAGCGTGACCAGACATCTTGTTGTAAGGCGGCAAAGGCGGTGAGGCCGAACTGAGGTAACATCGAAAGAATTGCGCGGAGATAGGAAAGGTAGGAAGCATCATAGATGCTCCTACAAACGTGCGTGGTGGTGGCCAGCAGGACCAAGGAAGGTTGTAGGTCCCGGTGGGGAGTAAAGGCTTGCTATCTGTCGTGGATTGGCTGAATGTGAAACCCGGTAGGTGGTGTGTTCTCCCCAAGCTTCGATGCCGTGAACGAGAATCCTCCACTTGAATTCTCGGACACCTTTGTACTCGTACCAAGAGCAACCCCCCCGCTCGTACCTTGGTTTGGGGACTGACTCTGCTGTCCAAATGTAAAGCCGCTCCCAGAATTTCCTCCGAATGGGGAAGGTGATGGTGATGCAAAACCAGAACCTGCGTTGGTGCCAAAAGAAAAGCTAGGTTTGGAATTGGAAGTACCGGGCATTTGCAGTTGTGGGAACGACTGTGGTTTGGCACTTCCACCGTTGACTTCTCCACGTGTACATACGCATACCATCATCGGGAGTTATGGTACGAGCTAACTTAGCGTTAGTGTATCCGGGCCAATCTGCCGGAGTCCACACTTATTTTCCCTGTTTGGCTTTCTTTCCTTTGAGCGCCAGCGTCACATGAGGATGGGACCGAGACTTTGACGTCACCGGTAACAGTGCAGCACCCTTCTCATGCGCATACATTCGCTCACTCGGTTTTATTCTCAAGCTGTCGCACTTTCATCTTCAACCAGGAAAAATAAAGCCTGGCTTTTCATCGACTCCGTCTTTCCTGTAAGACTCGCTGCTTGGGAGTCCGTCACCCTTTGCCCTTCTGAGTCCGTCCCAATACTCATTCGTGTCATCCATCCTAGTTTACGATATTGTTATGGTCAACTCCGCCAAGAACATCTTCTGAACTCACTCTCCGAGGTGCTGTCAGGAGTGCACACTCATGGCTTCAAACCCATCTCTATCGAGCCGAACATAAAGGACGGAGGTGTATTTGTACTCTTCGAATACACCCCCGATGAGTCAGAGGACATCCTTTCGAACATTCAGTCGGATCTTAGAAATCACGTCCGATCTCAAGGCGGTGTCCCCTCATCTGCGGGTCTTCGCAGGGGTACTATCTGGGTCGTGCAAGGACAACCGTGGCGAGAGGTACACCCTTCCTTCCACTTCAACGCTGTCCAATCATTTAATGGCGATTTAGGACATGAACAGATTTGCATCTCCTCTCCTTCGTGTCAGCTTCGATGGCACGGACCCACAAGAAGAGACCCTGTACCATACCTTCAGAGTATCTACTCTATCTCTACCTGCAATCGCGCATTTCACTCATTTCCTCATTAGCCATTCGGTCGTATCGTTGACATCTCAGCTCCAACCCCAATTCCTGGCACATCCTATCGTGCTTCCACCATCACCTTTTCTAACCTTCGTTCCTCTATTGTTGCTCGCAATGTTGTACATGGACTCCACATTGACAAAACACGACTTCATACCACGTTTCTTCCTCCAGTACAGGCTCATGTGATCCGCGATTGGGCTACTAAACATCCTCGAATTGTCATTCCGGTTATCGTTTTCTTCTTGGGCACATTGACATATGCTGTCAGTCGCATCCTTCTACATGTAACGTCTTTGCCAACGTTTGTCAGATTTTTGATCCAGTACGCGCCCTTATGGTCGAAGGAAAGATCCTTGACTGGTTTGACTATAGAGGTACTTTTTCATTTTCTAAATGTTCCGGTGTCCAAGTTTATCTTGTTTGCAGAATCACGCCTGTTTCAATGGCTCCGTCGAAACACTATTGACAGATTAAATTTCAAGCATGTAGATGCCCTCGACGTAGATGCAGAAGCGGCTTGGCAGGAGCGCCAGGACGTCGTAACTGCTCTCAAAAATTACCTCGATGACATGCCTAGTATGTCTTTCATGATATCGAGTTGAATGCCGTATCTCCGTGTCAACTCACGCCTACAGCAAACATCGCGTTTCTCTACGGACCACAGGGTAGCGGCAAGTCAAAAATGTTGTCACGCATACTCCGGGACAAGAAGCGGTACGATTAATGCATTATCCTGCGATAGTCATGGTGGTGACGCTTACCCATGATTAGCCCAGTCCTTAGCATCAACTGTGCAGAGCTCCAACGCGCCAGCTCCGACACGCGTCTTATTGATGCTCTGTCAAGACAGACGGGTTACTGGCCTGTGTTCACTTTCCTCACATCAATGAGCAACCTGATTGACCTGGCAAGTGTTGGCCTAATTGGGCAAAAGGGTATGGATATCTAGGAATGGGATTGAGGGCTCGTATTGACGTTTATAACGCTAAAAGCTGGCACGAGCTCTTCCCTGCCAGACCAGGTTAAACAGATCCTTGAAGTTGTCGGAACTGCACTCCGCTCAGTTTCCTCTAATCGCCGCAAACAAGCACTCCATGGTCACAAGTATGCCACCCAGATGGAGGAAGAGAAGCGAACTGCAGAGGAAGTTCAGGAGCGCCTCCGCCGCGGTGTCTGGCATGACCCACGCATGGGCGCGGTTGTGGGGGGCGGTGCCATTGCAGAACTGGGTGTCGGAGACGAACCCTTCAGGGTGCACGACGAGGACCCTGTAACCCATGAACACGAGACCGACGTGCCAACTCCTCCGACGTCAAAACGGGAGGGGAGCGGTACACCAAATCTCCACGCAGTAAGCACACTACCTATCGTGGTCCTGCAGAACTACACCGCGGGCGGCAAAGAAGACGTCATGGATGTCTTTGCAAAATGGGCAGCTACTCTGGTGGAAGGACAAGTGCGTACATCGTGTCATCCGTACAAGACAGTTAACAACAACAATGGTGCCTAAAGACCGCTCATGTCGTCGTCGTAAGCCATAATCGGGAGAATTCGAAGCCTTTTGCGAAAGGCACGCACATTCTTCCTCTATGGTTATCCTAAATCACTCAGCCGTTGCTCATAAAGCTCTACCCTCAAAGTCACTAAATACGGTTGCCCTTCATGACGCAGATCACGAGAGTGCATTGCAACTTGTCAAGGCGAGACTTCATGACGCGGGCGTTGATGTTCAATTCTCACCCTCTGAGACGGAGGAAATACAATATTTAGGTGGCAGGGCGAGCGACCTGGCTAGTGTATGCCCCTACCCCTCTCACGTCACTTTTGCGGTCCAACATGTCACGTTTACAGCTCATACATAAAATGCGTGCAGGGCAGAAGCCTTTGGAGGCAGTTGAGGACATTATCCGACAAGGTGTCTCCGAGTTGCGCAAGCGCGCGTTTGGCGAAGATGTGGATGACGTACGTAGCCTCTCATGGACCAGAGAGCAGGCATGGGCGGTCCTCCGGGCACTCGCAAGCAGGGATACTCTACCCTACTATGAGACGTTGATGAATGCGCCATTCAAGGGAGACGAAGCTCCCTTGCGAAGTCTGGAGCGAGCAGAGTTGATCACCGTGGAAGCACAGGATGGTCGACCGTCAACCATCCGTCCTGGACGGCCGATCTATGGTCACGTTTTCCGACGGCTCGTGAACGGTATGTGCACTCCCCGATCACTGCCAATCCCTATCGCATAGGCTCATGTTTTCTATTCAGACCCGGTTTTTCGGGCGACTCAGGACCTTACCTTTAATGCGAAGCTTATTGAGAGTGCTGAGGCAACCGTGCGCGCATGCGAGCAGGAATTGCAGGTGCTGCGAACGATTGGGCCGGACTCGGAACGCTGGTGGAGCGGCGCAACCGCGACAGGAATGCGGACAAGGTACTTGTTGGAGAGGATGGGAAATGCGCAGGCAACGTTGCAGAAGTTGGAGAAACAGAATGGAGAGCTGAAGAAGGTTCTAGCACAGAGCCAGTAATTGGCTGTAGTCATACTCTGTACTGTCCTGTCACACCACACCACCACACCTCATCAGATACACCCCAGATTTAAACGTTGAACTCTTCAAATGGATGGCGCAGGTCATCTGCTGTCCCTCAAGGTGATGCGAGTCTCTGTGCGTGTCTACCTACCCATCAAAACGCCAGTTTTTTGTGATGTTTGTCCCAAGTAGCGACCAGCGTTGGCGAGCGCATGGATGCCCTTCTATTCTAGCTCGCCCTCCTTCTCAGCCCACTCTACCGCCTCGGTACTTTCTCTACAAGGTGGTACTCCTCTCCCAGGTCACCCCAAGACGCTGCGCGATCTGACGAATGCATCTACCCTCCTGACGCTCCCATCCTCATTCGGGGCAATCCAACTCGGCGAGACATTTTCCGGCGCGCTCGCGGTGAACAATGAGTCGGCGGCAATGGTCGACGGCGTCAGCCTGCGCATTGAGATGCAAACCGCGACAAGCAAGGTGCTCCTCGCCGAGATCGGAGGGCCGACGTTGAGTCTCGTCGCGGGCGACACGCTCGAGGCTACGGTCCACCACGAGATCAAGGAACTCGGCCAGCACGTACTGGCTTGCATCGTCTCGTACCAGCTCCCACCTGGCGCGCGGAGACCTGCAACCTCAGCAACGACCACCGGTGGCACTGGCGTGGATACAGGGGACAACAGCGGGTTGCAAACCTTCCGCAAGTTTTACAAATTCGCTGTACGTCGTCTTGACCTTCTTTAAACCCTCTATCCCCCTTTCCTCCTCTTGGCCAGCCGTATGTATGCACGCTATAGCCGTGCGCTGACGAGAGTGGCTTTGAATTTCTCCTTGTATAGGTGACCAACCCATTATCGGTCAAGACAAAGGTCCATGGGCCTCGTTCGCCTTCTGCGTTGCTGTCTGCCGAAGAACGCACAAAAGTCTTCCTTGAGGTCCACATCCAGAATCTCACGTCTGAGCCTATGTGGTTCGAACGCATGATTTTCGAGCCAGCCCCAGGATGGCGCGTTCAAGATGCAAACTTGCTCCCCGACAGTCAAGAGAGCCTCTTCTCTGGAGCAATGGCCATGATGCAGCCACAAGATACGAGACAGTATCTTTACATCCTCAACGAGACCAATCCATCGAATATCCCTGTGCAACATGCGCCCGGGACAATCCTCCCTCTGGGAAGGCTTGACATCTCCTGGCGATCGTCATTTGGCGAACCGGGGAGACTTCTAACCTCCGTGAGTCGGGCTGGTCCTCTTTCTGGCCTTTTTCACCCCTCTCTGAGCTCAAGAACAGATGTTAACCCGTCGAATACCTCTTCCGCAAAACCAAGCACCCGTCCGTCCACCACCACAGCAGCAGCAGCCTCACCAACCTCCGTCTGCCCTCCCGCCTTACCTCCAGCGGTCAGCAACTGTGGCCGGTCATTCCTCCCAACCGCCCTCACGCTCAAGTACGCCACCGATCGGCCCAACGCCTTATCGTCCTTCCTCACCCTTCCGCAACCGCCCTTCGTCTGTCCCGCCTCGTCCACACAGCCCCGTCGCCAGCGCGTCGGTGGCGGTAGATCCGATTGACGTAGACCTCGTCGTGCGTACCATCCCACGCAGCGATCTCCACGCCAACAAACCGTTCTCCGTCGCGTGCACCCTCGGCGTGTCCGCGTCCGTGCGCGAGGGCCAACAACGCCCGCTGACCCTCGCCGTGCAACACGTCCAACCACCCGCGAGACCTACATCTGGGAAAATGGGGCCGCCCGTACCAAGCCACACGATGGCGACGAGGGGGAGGACGGCGACGGCGACCAACTCTCGCCTTGCGTCCGCAGTAGCCACGGCCATAGCATCGTCCATCGCGCCCCGATCGTCGTTGACGCTCCTTGACGGACCGCTGGTCGGATCGCCGCG
>Ga0307510_10003194_pt1 | contig 19031 bp, 16 predicted proteins | sample 12_EM_MG_FD_207224 | JGI IMG/M metagenome (GOLD analysis project Ga0307510, IMG submission 207224) | Populus trichocarpa ectomycorrhiza microbial communities from riparian zone in the Pacific Northwest, United States - 12_EM | ecosystem: Host-associated > Plants > Roots > Unclassified | place...
TGGCACCGATCATGATCGTCCAGACGAACATGAAGCGCGCCATCTCCTCGGTCCAGATGTAGGACGGAATGAACGGCGTGTAGCGCGAGATGATCTGCAGCGTGACCGGAATGACCAGAATACCGACACAGGCGGCGAGCAGGATTTCCAGCAGTTTTGCATAGGCCGCCGTTGCTCGGCGCCATAGCGACGGGTTCGGTGGCATCGATATTTCAGTCATCACGGCTCCGGGGGATCACAATCACGGAATGGGGCAAGCCCTCTGGCTTGCCCCGACTTCCTGTCGCGCGGACAGCGACAATTCTCAGGCGACGTTGATCTTCTCGAAGATGCCCTCGGCGCCGATGTCCTTGGCGTAGGTGGCCATCACGGGATCGGCGAGCTTTTTCATGGCGTCACGCTCCTCGAACGGAACGCGCTTGAGCTTGCCGGCCTTCTCCAGCGTGTCGAGCTTGACGACTTCCTCGCTCGACTCCAGTTGACGGCCATAATCGCCGGCCTCCTTGCCGGCCTTCATGATCGCGTCCTGCAAATCCTTCGGCAAGGTCTTCAGCGTTTTCACCGAGAAGCAGATCGGCCGGATCGATACCGCGTGCTGAGTCAGATTGAGGTGGGGGGCGACTTCGTAGAACTTCATCGCCTCGACACCGGCCGCCTCGTTTTCGCCGGCCGAGATCACGCCGTTCTGAATGGCGTTGTAGACCTCATTATAGGCGATCACCGTCGGACTCATGCCGACGGCCGCAAAGGTCTTCGACCAGATCGGCGCGCCCTGCACGCGAACCTTGAGACCCCTAAGATCGGCGAGATTCTTGAGCGGCTTGTTGGCAAAGATGTTGCGGATGCCACCGCCGGAATAGCCGATCAGAACGACCTCGGCTTTCGCAGCGACTTCGTCGGCGATCGGCGCCAGGATATTGGCTTCGACGACCTTGTTCATGTGGTCGATGCCCTTGAACACGAAGGGCGCATCGATGAACGGCGCGGCCTTGGCGAAGGTCGACATGTGGGCCGGCGAGACGATGCCGTAATCGACCGCCTTGCCCTGCGACATGTACTCGAAATACTGCTTCTCGAGGCCGAGCGAGGAGTTCCTGTGCAGTGTGAAGTTGACGGGCTTGCCGTAGTACTTTTTGACCAGCTCTTCGAACCGGATCAGTGCCCGGTTGAAGGCATGGTCGTCGTTGAACTGGACCGCGCCGTTCAGCGTGATCGGCGCTTGCGCCTTGAGGATCGACGGCATGCCGATCGCAGCCGCCGCAGTGGACGCACCGATACCAGCGAGAAATAGTCTTCGCTTCATCGTCTCCCCTCCCTTTGATGCTCCGGCACCTGTAGCCGGGCCGTGAGCGCAGCCGCTGTGCGGCTTGCGAGAGGCAAGCGTATGGAAAACGTCGGCGGGACGGAAGTCATTTCGCGTGCGCTGGAGGTACTCTTCGTCGCAGGGCTACTCCTGCACGACCTGTTGCACTGCAACTCGCGCTCGTGCCGCCACGACGGCGGACCGCATGGGCGGCCTCGCTCTCCGAGGTGGAGGAAGACTGGCGGGCCCGCACGCCGCACGCAGCGGCCCACCCGCCTTGCATGCGAAAATCGTGGCGTCGCGCAAGTCCTGCCCTTATGGTCTCCCAAAATCAAAATCCGGCGCGGCTGCGCTGGAACCGGGACGCCCGCGTTTGTCAAAGCTCACCTTGCCGGTCCGGCTCGCTCTCCTGGTCGCGGGAACGACGCTGCCCATGATCGTGTTCGCGGTCGGCATCGCCTTCTACCATTACAAGCAGGACCGCACTGACGCGACCCGGCGCGTGCTGGAGAATGTGCGCAGCATGCGCCTGGTGCTGGATTCCGAGGTGCAGCGGATGACCGGCAGTTTGCAGGTCCTCGCGCTGACGAATTCACTGCGCAACGACGACTTCCCGAACTTTCGCCGCATCGTGCTCGGCTTCCTCGACCAGTATGGCAAGGGCGGCCTGGTGCTGATCTCCGACCGCAAGGGCAAGATCCTGTTTTCCTCCGCGACGGAAGACACCGCGAGCGTGCCGCCGCGCGGCAATCTGGAGATCGTCGAGAAGATGTTTGCGGCCAAGGCACCGCAATATTCCGACCTCTTCACCGGATCGATCAACGGGCGGCAGGTCTTGACCGTCGAAGTGCCGGTGTTCCGCAACGGCGAGGTGATCTACGACCTCTGCTTCAGCCCGCCGGTCAGCATCTTCCAGGAGCTGGTCGAGAAGCAGCGGCCCGACCGGGAGTGGACGGTCTCCCTGCTCGACACCAAAGGCACGGTGTTCGCGCGCGTGCCGAACCCAGGTGAAACCTTCGGCAAGCGCGCCTCGCCTTCCCTCTACGCGGAGATGTTTCGCGTGCCCGAGGCGAGCCTCTCGTCGATCTCGCTCGACGGCATTGCGCTGACGTCCGCCTATACGCGATCGCAGCTCACGGGCTGGACCGTCGCCGCCGGCGTCCCGGAAAGCTCGCTGATCGCCCCGCTCTGGCGCAACATCGCGATCACCAGCCTGATCGGGGGCGTGCTGCTGCTGATCGGCCTCACCTTCGCGGTCAGGATGGCGACCACGATCGCCCGCGGCGAGATGCTGCACAATCTCCTGATCGAGGAGCTCAACCACCGCGTCAAGAACACGCTGGCCCTGATGCAGGCGATCGCGGTGCAGACCTTCCGCAGCGCCAGCCGCGACGAGCGGACCAAGTTCGAGGGCCGCCTCGGCGCGCTCGCCGAAGCGCATAATCTCCTGAGCCAGGAGAAATGGCAGGGCTCGGAGCTGAAGGATGTGGTGACGCGCGTGCTGCAGCCGTTCCTGCCGTCCGGCCCCGAACGCATCCGCATGACCGGCCCCGCGGTGCCGCTGTCGCCGAGGCTTGCGGTGGTGCTGTCGATGATCGTGCACGAGATCGCCACCAACGCGGCGAAATATGGCGCGCTGTCCAACGAGACCGGCCGGGTGACGCTGGAATGGGAGGTCATCGCCGACGCGCCGAAACCGCGGCTGCGGCTGATCTGGAACGAGATCGGCGGCCCGCCCGTGACCGCGCCGGTGCAGCGCGGCTTCGGCTCGCGCCTGATCGAGCGCAGCGCGCGCGACCAGCTCGGCGGCGAGGCAACCGTCGACTTCCTGCCGCGCGGCGTCGTCTGCACGGTGACGTGCGCGCTGGACGAGACGCCATGAACAGGGGACTTCCGCAATGAAGATTACAAAGCTGCGCACGCACATCCTCGAAGCAAAGCTCTCGCAGCCCTTCGCTTATTCGCGGGCCTGGTACGACACCCGCACCGCGATGCTGGTCGAGATCGAGACTGACGCGGGCCTGATCGGCTGGGGTGAATGCTACGGCCCGGCACGGATGACGGCAGCCGTCGTGCAGAGCGTCGCGCCCTGGCTGATCGGCGAAGATCCACTGCGCACCGACGTGCTGTGGCAGATGGTCTACGCACGCTTGCGCGATCACGGCCAGAAGGGTGTCGTGATCCAGGGGCTGAGCGGCATCGACATCGCGCTATGGGACATCAAGGGCAAACACTTCGGCGTGCCCGCGCATCAGCTTCTCGGCGGCGCGGCGCGCAAGGAAGTGCAGGCCTATGCGACCGGCCTTTACCGGCGCAAATCGGGCGATCCGCTAACGTACCTGCCGGAGGAAGCGGCCGATTATGTCGCGGAAGGTTTCCGCGCCGTGAAGCTGAAGGTCGGCTTCGGCATCGCGGAGGATGCCGCGGTCACGCGCGCGGTGCGCGAGGCAATCGGCCTCGATGTCGCGCTGATGGTCGATGCCAACCACGCCTATGATTCGGTCGCGGCGATCCGGCTCGGCCGCCTGATCGAGCGTCATGATATCGGGTGGTTCGAGGAGCCGGTGCCGCCGGAGGATTTCGCGGGCTATCGCGCGGTGCGATCGGCGCTCTCAATTCCCGTCGCCGGCGGCGAGTGCGAATTCACCCGCTTCGGCTTCCGCGACCTGTTCGCCTCGCATGCGCTCGACATCGCCCAGCCCGACACCTGCGCGGCCGGCGGCCTGTCCGAATGCAAGAAGATCGCCGACATGAGCGAGGCCTTCGGCATCCGCTACAATCCTCATGTCTGGGGCACCGGCATCGCGATCGCGGCGTCGCTTCAGCTGCTCGCCGTGCTGCCGTCACACACGCCGACTTCGCTGTTGCCGCTCGAGCCGATGCTCGAATTCGACCGCACCGAGCATCCGATCCGGCAAGCGATCCTGAAACGCCCGATCGAGCATGAGCGAGGCATCGTGCGTGTGCCTGATGGCCCCGGGCTCGGCATCGAGATCGACCGCGAAGCCGTCGCGCGCTTCACGGCCCGATAGGAGCGCGCCCAACGCCGTCAATTCGGCGGCATGTCGATCGCAACGAGAAACGCAAAGCCATATTTGGCGTCCTCGCCGCGCGCCACGTCGAGGCCTCGTCCGAGCTCCACCGCAGCGATCTCGGTCGGAAGCGCGGGCCTCACCTGTCGGACATCATCCGGGCGCAGCAGAGGCCTCCCGCCCGAACGCATGCTCTCCAGCTCTTCGACGAACCACGGCTCCTGCACGCGCGCCCGGGCGGATCGCAGCGAGCCGGCCGAGAACGCAAGCACGGCTTTTTGATTGATCTCCAGCACGAAGCAGGGCTTTCGCGCCGTCCCGGCGGCGCGATTGCTCTTGCGTGCTGCCGATCTGCCCTCAGCCCGGCTGCTGGCACGTGTCATCAGAAGTTCGCCGTGGCTGACAATCTGAACACACGTGGAGACCCCGGCGTGATGTTGTTATTCCCGTCAGCGGTCGAATAGTATTTCCGATCGAACAAATTCTCGATGTTGAGCTGGGCGCGCCAGGTCTTGTCGAGCCGGAAGTAGACGGCCGCATCCACCCGCGTGAACTCCGGGATCAGCACGGTGTCGTCGGACGACGCGAAGAAGTTGGAATAATGGATCACGCCGAGGCCGGCAGCCCATTGCTCCGTGAACCGATATTTGTTCCAGAGTGAGAACGTATTGTACGGCACAAGTCCCACGCGGTTGCCGGCGATAATGGTCGCGGAATTGTTGCTGGTGATCCGGGCGTCCGTGTAGGCGTAACCGCCGGTGATCTGCCAGGCGTCGGTGACGTAGCCCGTCAAGGAGGCCTCGAAACCGCGGGTCTTGGTCGCTCCGCTCAGGATGAAGAAGCCTGCATTGTTGGGATCGGCAAAGCGCTGGTTGGTGCGGTCGAGATCGTAGATCGCGGTCGCGAACTGGAGTCGCGGCAGGATGTCGTATTTGAGCCCGACTTCCTTGTTCACGAACTTTTCGGGGGCTGCGATGACAAGGCCCGGAGACAGGACGCTGAACTGATCCCCGGCGCTCGGCAGATACGAGATGCTGTAGCTGCCGTAGATCGACAAATTGTCGAGCGGCTTGAACACGATTCCGGCGCGCGGCGACACCAGATCGTCGACCCGGTTGAGCGCGACGAATGTGCGGCGGTCCTGCGACGTCAGATCGAAATGATCGAACCGCAGCCCGCCGATCAGCTCCAGATAGCGCGTGATCTCGACCTGGTCCTGGACGTAGACGGCGCCAAGATTGAGCTTATAGGTGTTGTTGGCGTCCGTTCCGCCGTTGTTGGCGAAAGCCACCGGAACATACGATGTCGGGTTCCTCGGATCGATCGTGATGGTCGAGGATACACCGTTCAAGAGTCCGCTCTGGCGGTAGTTCAGGCCGTTCTGCCGCCCGACTTCAGCGCCGAAGACGACGGTGTGACGAACCGGGCCCGTCCCGAACTTGTAGGTGAGATCGGTCTGGTTGAAGTAGTTCGTCCGATCGGTCTCGTTGTTGTACGCTTGCAGATTGCTCGAGGTGCCGGCGGCATTGACGGCACCGGCATTGGCGCCCCCGCCCGGATAGATGTTCTGGTAGAACTTGTCGTAATTGGCGATCTGGGACGAGTTCTTGATCGTCCACCCGTTCTCGAAATCGTGCTCGACGACTGCTGTTCCGATATCCACATCGGCGAGCGCGTAGTTGAGGTTGGGGTTGCCGAAGAACGCAGACGGCGACGTATCGTAAGGATAGCGCGGAAACGCATTCCCGGGACGGATCTGCGAGGGAATGCCGCGATCGACGGTACGCCGGTCGTGCAGATGCTCGTAGCTCAGCTTCACCGTGGTGGTGTCGTTCGGCGCGAAGGTCGCGGTGGGATTGATCGCCCAGCGTTCGAGGTTGACGAAATCGCGATAGCTCTGCGTGTTCTCGTACATCGCGTTGAGACGGAACGCCCAGTTCTCGTTGATGGCCTGCCCGACATCGGCGGTCACGCGGCCACCGGGATAGAAATTGCCGCCGGCCGTCACCTCGCGAACGGTGGTTCCGTCGGCTTCCTTGAGCACGCGGTTGACGACGCCGCCGCCACCGCCGCGGCCGAAGATCATCGCGTTCGGCCCTTTCAGCACTTCGAGGCGCTGGAGGTTGTAGAAGTCACGGAAATACTGGACGTCGTCGCGGATGCCGTTGGTGTAGAAATCGGCGTTGCTGCGCTGGCCGCGGATGACCAGATCGTCGCGGTGGGATTCGCCCTGATGATAGATCACGCCGGGCACATAGCGCGTCGCCTCGCCGATCGAGGTGAAGGCCTGATCCCTGATGAACTCCTTCGTCAGCACGGTCACCGACTGCGGCACGTTGATGAGAGGCGTGTTGGTCTTGGTCGCACTGGTCACGCTCCGCGTGATGTAGCCCTGCTGCCCGGTCCGCGCGTCCTGGTTGTTGACGCTCGGCGGCTTCTTTTCGGTCGGAACGATCGCGGCCGTCCGGCGGGTCGACCGCGCAGCCCGCGACGACGCGGTCGCGGTTTGTGGCCGGCGGGCACGCTGCTGCGAAGGGGAAACGGTCACCGGGGGCAAGGTGCCCGCCGCCTGCCCCTGCTGCGCAGCGGCCGGGCCAGTCTCGATCGTCAGCCCGGCACCGAATGACACTGCCGCCCCCGTCGACAGCAAAAAGCCACGCAAGGCCTTGCGGCCACCCCAGCAACCCAATTCCATCTGCAACGCCCCAAAAATTTCGCGTGCCGCTCTGAGAGACGGCTTCGCAGTCCAAACTCGAGGCGCATCTGCAATGCGAAGAATTAGGTGAGGATTAGATCGGGTTTGGAATAGATCGAGGCTCTCAAAACCCACGCGCCAGTTTTTAAGAGTTCTAAATTGAGCCGCAGGCGGTTGACCATTTGGTCGTGGTACCGAATGTGGCAACTGGAATTTGCCGCGCCCCACATCTCCCACAGAGCGATTTTCCCCGAAACGATGCGCCTCCTGCTGATCGAAGACGATCCGATGTTCGGCAAGGCGCTCGTCCGCGGATTGAAGCGAAACGGCATGGCCGTGGATTGGGCCCGCGACGGACAGGACGGCTACGCGGCGCTGCAACGCGCCGAGCACGCAATCACGCTGCTCGATATCGGACTGCCCGGAATGACCGGCTTCGAGATTCTCAAGGCGGCACGCAACAAAAAAGCCTCACCGATCCTGGTGATTACGGCCCGCGATCGCGTCGAAGACATGGTCACGGGGCTCGATCTCGGCGCCGACGACTACATCGTCAAGCCGTTCGAGCTGCGCGCTCTGCTCGCGCGTATCCGTGCGATCATGCGCAGGGCCAATGACCGCTCGCATTCGCTGATGAGCAGCAAGGAGATCACGCTCGATCCATCGACCCACGTCGCGACCTTCCGCGGCATTCAGTCGACGCTGTCGGCGCGGGAGTTCTCGGTGATGTATGCCCTGATGGAACGGCCCGGCACCATCCTGTCGCGCAGCCAGATCGAGAGCCGGATCTATGGCTGGAGTGACGAAGTGCAGAGCAATGCAGTAGACGTCGTCATCCACGGTCTGCGCAAGCGATACGGCAAGGACATCATCCGGAACATCCGCGGCGCCGGATGGATCGTCACCAAGTCCGGCTCATGAGCTCACTGCGCAAGACGATCATCACCCGTACGACGCTGTTGCTGGCCGTCGTCGGCTTGCTCGCGACGGCGACCTCGTTCGGGCTCGTTGCTTACGAGATGAACAAGTTCCTCGATGCGCAGTTGCAGGAGATCGCCGTCAATGTCGGCCCGGGCGATCGCAGCGACGCCGGCCCGCTGCTCGAAAGCGAGGACGAGGACCAACTGGTGGTGCGCATCTGGGATCGCTCCGGCAAGCTGGTCCACCAGGCGGGCCCCTCGATCGACATCCCCTGGCAGCAGATATCCGGACTGTCCGACGTAACCGTCGCAGGACAGGACTGGCGCGTCTATCGCTGGAGCCACGCACAACACGACATCCAGATCGCACAGGCCTGGAGCGCCAGGCACGAGATCGCGCTGCACGCGGCGACGGGCGCGGCGCTTCCGCTGCTGCTTGCCATTCCGCTGGTCTGGGCCGTTCTCGGCTGGTCGATCAACCGCACGATGGCCGGCCTGCAACGCTTGTCGACTGAAATCGGCCAGCGCAGCGTCGACGCGCAGGAGCCGTTGCAGCCGGTCGGCGTGCCGGCGGAAGTGGCACCACTGATCGTTGCCATCGACAAGCTCGTCGATCGTCACCACTCCGCACTCGAAGCCCAGCGCCGCTTCGTGGCGGATGCGGCTCACGAATTGAGAACGCCTCTCGCCGCCCTGCAAATCCAGGCCGAAAACCTAATCGCCGCGGAACTGCCCGGACAGACCCGCGAGCTTGCGGACGAACTCCGGGATGGCGTGAGGCGCGCCTCGCACCTCGCAAGCCAGTTGCTCGAAATGGCGAGGACCGAAGGCGCCTCGGTTCAAAAGCGCGACGACATCGATCTCGCCGCTCTCGCGGCGTCGCTGCTGGCGGACTTCTATCCGCTGGCCGAGGCGCGCAACATCCAGCTTGCGATGACGGCTGAGACGCCCCGCACCATCCGGGGGGATCGTGACGCTGTCGGAAAGCTCATCGGCATCCTGCTCGACAACGCGATCCGCTATTCGGCTTCGAGCGGGTCGGTGGAGCTCAGGATCATCGATGACATCAAGACTTGCGTGCTGGAGATCATCGACGAAGGTCCAGGCATCCCCGAGGATGCGATGCCATTCATCTACGACCGCTTCTTCAGGGCCGCGCCTCAGGGCGTCGAAGGAACCGGACTCGGCCTTGCGATTGCGAAATCGACCGCTGACCGGCACGGCTTCAGACTGACGCATCAGAATCGGACCAGCCCGACCGGCATCATCGCGCGCATCCAATTCGCTGATTAGAGCAATGCGCGTGTGACGGCCTGCCGCACCCAATAAACGCCTTTCGCACGCGATTTCAGCGGCTTTTTGAAGCTCTCCGCGGTCTCCGTTCACGACCAGCCCGGCGCCCCCCGGCGTGCGTTTACGAAAGCGCGCGCCGGCTCGGAGCAGGATCGGACAAAGCATGGCCGCTTCAGGAAAGACGCTGAGTCCTCGCGCGCATAGAACTCGCGCCGACCCGTACGAATACGGACACCTGATCCGAAGCTCGATGCGACCGGGATCAGCCAGACAATCATCGGGAGCACCGCACTCATGCGCAATCCCCCACACAAGGGCTTGCCGCCCGCACGCGCCGCACAGCCGGACGATCACTCGACGTCAGAGCTGCCCGCGGCGGACGCGGAGATGGCGCGGGTGCTCAAGACGAGGCCGCTTCGCATGGCCTCCGATTCCCAGAGCGGCGCGATCGCCTATTGGAGGCACGAGGCGCTGCACGACGTGGTCGAGCCCATGGCCGATCACGTCATCATGACCTATCCCGCCGGCTCGCAGGCGCTGGAGCGGCGCAGCGGAAAATCGGCTGCCATCAGCACGGCGCGTCCTGGTGTCGTGACGATCATTCCGGCGGGTTCGACATCCCGATGGGACATTCACCGGCCCATGCATGTCGTGCAGCTCTATCTTCCGCAGCGGACGCTGCTGCGGATCGCCGATGAGGCCAACACGGCCGGCCCCGACGATCTCCTGGAAAGGACCGGGCATCCCGACGCCATCACGTCCCGCCTGCTGCTGAGCGCCGCCGACTCGCTCGAAGGCAGCGCCACGCTGGACACGCTGTTCAGGCAGCAACTGACGGATCTTCTCGCCACGCGCCTGCTCGCTGCTCATGCCGGCGTTGCGGCCACGCTGCAGCCGACCATCGGCGGCCTTTCGCCGACGGTCCTGCGCCGGGCGATCGAACGCCTGCGTTCAGACAGCGATGCCGACGTTTCGCTCTCGGCGCTTGCGTCCGATGCCGGGCTATCGCGCTTCCATTTCTGCCGGTCGTTCAAGGAGAGCACCGGGCTCTCGCCGCATGCCTGGCTGCGCCAGCACCGGCTCGAGCAGGCGATGAACATGCTGCGGGAGACCGACGACTCGGTCGTCACGATCGCTGCGGAGCTCGGCTATTCCTCGCAGACCGCCTTCGCCGCGGCCTTCAAGAAGCTGACGGGTGAAACGCCGAGCGATTGGCGCAGGCGCGTGCGTTAGCAGCAATCCCGCGACAGCGACGGCAATCGCTCTGGGGCAGTCGAACATCTGGCTCGCTAAGTATCGCAATGTCACATCATGCGGACGGAGAGAAACGATGGACTGGAAACACCTTGCAATTGCACCACGCCGAAAGGCCGTTTCGACGGCGCTCGTGTACGGGCTCTCACTGACTGTGCGCCTCACCTCGCCGACGGCCGAGGAAGCGCCGGCACAGATCGCGCAGAGCGCCAATCCCGCGGCGTCAATCCTGATGGATCGCAGCTGGCCCAACAGACCGGCGATGCCGGTCGCCCTGCGCGGCTGGCCGGTGGGTCCGCGAAGCTGCCGTGGGGCATGTGAAGGCCCTGCGCTGCTGTCCTCGCTGCCGAACTGCTCCGCGCCGTAGCGGACCGGCCCTCTCCGTCTCACGTCTCTGCGTCATCATCGATCGCAACGGGCTCTGCTCGCATCGAGCGGCGGCGATGACGCGCGCTCCGAACCAACCAAACCCGGAATCGAACTCAGGAGTTAAATCACATGCGACTGCTTATCATTGGTGCCGGCTTCGCCGGCATGTATGCCGCTCTCTCCGCCGCCCGCCTGCGCGACATCCAGGGCGTCTCGCCTGATGATCTCGAAATCGCGCTGATCGCACCGGAGCCGACGCTGGTGGTCCGCCCGCGGCTCTATGAGCCGAAGCCGGAAACCCTGACGGCACCGTTGCTCGATGTCCTCGGGGCGATCGACGTCGACTACATCCAGGGCAACGCCGAGACCGTCAACACCGAGGCGCGGACGGTGCAGATCACGACTGCAAAGGGCACGACAAAAACGCTGTCCTACGACCGCCTCGTGGTCGCCACCGGCAGCCGCCTGTTCCGCCCCAACATTCCCGGCCTTGCCGAACACGGCTTCAGCGTCGACTCGCTCGATGACGCCATCGCGCTCGACAAACATCTGCACGGTCTTGCCGGACGGCCGGCCGTGAACGGACGCGACACGGTCGTCGTCGCCGGCGGCGGCTTCACCGGCATCGAGGCGGCAACCGAGCTGCCCGCGCGCCTGCGCAAGATCCTCGGCAAGGATTCCAGGGCGCGCGTGATCATCGTCGAGCGCAACAGCGCGATCGCCCCTGACATGGGCGAAGGTCCCCGCCCCGTGATCGCGGACGCGCTGCGCAAGCTCGGCGTGGAGACACGGCTCGGGGCCGGCGTCGCCTCGCTCGACAAATCCGGTGTGACGCTGTCGACCGGCGAGCACATCGAGACCGAGACCGTGGTCTGGGCGGCCGGCATTCGCGCAGCACCCTTGACGGCGCAGATTCCCGCGGAGCGCGACAATTTCGGCCGGCTGCTGGTGGATCGCGGCCTGCGCGTGCCCGGCGTCGCCAGCGTCTTCGCCACCGGCGATGCCGCCCGCGCGGCCTGCGACGACGACGGCAATTACGCGCTGATGTCGTGCCAGCACGCCACGCGCATGGGCGCCTTTGCCGGCAACAATGCCGCGGCCGAGCTGCTCGGCGTTCCGACCAGGCCCTATCACCAGAAGGCCTACGTCACCTGTCTCGATCTCGGCGAAGCCGGCGCGCTGTTCACGCGCGGCTGGGAACGCAAGGTCGAGATGGTCGGCGACGTCGCCAAGAAGACGAAGCAGGAGATTAACACCGTCTGGATCTATCCGCCGAAGGCCGAGCGCGCCGCTGCACTCGCGTCGGCCGATCCGGAGCGGGTGACCGAAGTCTAACGCACGAAACGATGACGGGCCGCGCGCTCCCGGCCGCGCGGCCTGTTCAACCAGGACCAGCCGGGAACACTCATCATGCAACAGGAGACGAACATGAACCTGCACAACGCCTCATACCCCGCGACATCGAAGTCCGAAGAGCTCGTTCCGTCGCGCTACGCGCTGAAAGTCGGCGAGATCGATGTGCTGGTGGTCAGCGACGGCGTGCTGCCGCTGCCGACCACGATGTTGGGGCACAACGCCACCCCGGCCGAGCGGGCGGCCTGGCTCAACGACATGTTCCTGCCGACAGATGCTTTCGACTGGGCGCTGAATGCGGTCATGGTCCGCAGCGGTGGCAAGACCATCCTCATCGACGCTGGCCTCGGATCCGATCCCGACTTGCACCTGCCCCGAGCCGGCCAGTTGATCAAGCGACTGGAGGCCGCCGGTATCGACCTGTCGGCCGTGACCGACCTCGTGCTGACCCACATGCACATGGACCACATCGGCGGGCTGCTGGTCGACGGCGTGAAGGAGCGGCTGCGCAAGGACCTGCGCATCCATGTGGCGGCCGCCGAGGTCAAATTCTGGGAGGCGCCCGATTTCTCCCACGTCGCCATGCCGCCGGGCTTCCCCGACGCGCTTCGCGCAACCGCCAAGCGGTTCGTGGAGGAATATCAAAGCCAGTTGCGCACGTTCGAGCAGGAGCACGAGGTGGCGCCAGGAGTGATTGTCTCTCGCACCGGCGGCCACACGCCGGGGCATAGCGTGGTCCGGCTGGCGTCGGGCGGCGACCGGCTGATGTTCGCGGGCGATGCCGTGTTCGCGGTCGGTTTCGAGCACCCCGAATGGCACAACGGGTTCGAGCACGATCCAGAAGAGGCGGCGCGCGTTCGCGTCCGGCTCTTGCGGGAACTGGCGTCGAGCAACGAGCTGCTGGTGGCCACTCACCTGCCGTTCCCATCCGTCGGCCGGGTCGCGGTCGACGGCGACGCCTTCCGCTGGGTGCCGGTGTTCTGGGACTACTGAGCGCGTGAACGGGCCAGGCCTGACGGGGGCGCGCGCTCATGGCGTTGATGAGCGCGCGTCCGATCGCTTCGATGACGAGCGAAGCGGCTCTAACCGATCGTCTGCAGGGCCGGAAACGTCTCGAGCAGCCAGATGCTCACATTCGAGACGGCGCCGGTGAGGAAGCCGATGCCGGTGATCACCATCAACACGCCCATGGCGCGCTCGACATTGACGAGATGGCCCTTCATGCGCGCGAACAGTTTTGAGAACTGCTCGATCATCAGCGCCGCGATCAGGAAGGGAATGCCGAGGCCCGCCGAATAGACCGCGAGCAGGCCCGCGCCTTTGGCCACTGTCGCTTCAGCTGCCGCGATCGAGAGGATCGCGGCGAGGATCGGGCCGATGCAGGGCGTCCAGCCGAACGCGAAGGCGAGCCCCATCACATAGGCGCCCCAGAGGCCGACGGGTTTCGGCGCGGTCAGGCGCCCCTCGCGCATCAACAGGCCGATGCGCGTCAGCCCGAGGAAGTGCAGGCCCATGATGATGATGACGATGCCGGCGAGGATCGACAGCTCGGCCGACCAGGCGCGGATCAGCCCGCCGACCAGCGAGGCGCTGGCGCCGAGCGCCACGAACACCGTGGAGAAGCCGAGCACGAACAGCAGCGCCGCCATCATGATCGCGCGCTTGGAGGCCGAGGCCTCTTCGTCGCTCTCGACATGCTCGATCGTGGCGCCCGTCAGATAGATCAGATAGGGCGGCACCAGAGGCAGGACGCAAGGAGAGAGGAAGCTGACGAGGCCGGCAATCAGCGCCGCCGGGATCGAAACATTTTGCATGATGCAGTCGGAGCCATCTCAGGCTCGATGGCCACGCGCGGGGGATGCGCGCGCACCGGAGCCGAACCGGCTCTGGTGTAGCCGATGCGGCATAATGCGCAACAGAGGCGCACAAAACCAGGGCTCCTCCCGATGCCGTCTGCGATCACAGATGCGGCATCGGGACGCGCACAAATCTCGCCAAAAAGCGAGACTCGGCGGCGCGGCTACTTCACCACGCGGAGCAGCGGACGCCGGGGCTGGTCCTGCGTCTGCTTGGAGGGGGGCTGCGGTTCGTTTTCTACGCTCCGCAGCATTTCGTCGCACAGCGCCTTGAGATCGGCGCTGTCAATTCCTTTGAGTTTCATCCGCACGTCGAGGATGACGATGGACAGCAGCTCGGCCGACTCACGGCTGTTCATCTCGTTGAGCGCCCTGCGGCACCCCTCAAGCGTTTCCAGCACCGACTGCAACTGTTCGTCTGAATGCGACACCGGCGTTCTTTCCGTTAATTCGGCCTGCGAGAAATGTTTGTGACGACCCCTTTGGCCCGCATGGGGACCTCAGGATAACACGAGGCCACCACGCCTCTGAACATCATTTCAGTGTGTTTCCGCGTCGAAACCGCGGTTCCTGCGACCATCGTCCCATCGCGCTGTCCGCCATCGCAGAAGCGGTCGGAGATTGAACGCCTGGTGCGTTTTGATTGATCCATCCGGGATAGCAGGAGCGTCTCTCGCGCAAGCACGTCCATTGCGGACAACGCCGACAATCCCGCAGCCATTTCAAGGCTCGCAACGGAACTCACGCGACAACCCCTCAAGCGGGCGACAATCTGCCCGATTCCCAGCCCATATTCCCCACCTGGCAGCACTCGAATACCATCCGCGAGACAGTAAGGATGACGTTCAAAACTCGTCGTTCCCCAACCCGTCGTGGTTGTGGTTTGCTCCAGATTCTGCCAGTTTAGCGACCCGAAGGGACTTGTATGCACTCCTTGGCGGAAAGGGGCGTTCCACTGGAGGAACGCCCAAAGACAAATATCAGCGGCCTCTCCGATTGGGATGCGGCCCGCATCTTCTTGGAAGTCGTTCGACGCGGCAGTTTCCGCTCGGCGGCAGAACGCCTGTCCTTGTCGATCAACGCCGTCCGCCGCCGCATCGACGATTTCGAGCGCCAGACCGGCACCACTCTGTTCACCCGCGACGTCCACGGCACGCATCTGACCGACGAGGGCGCGACGGTTGTCGCCGCCGTCGAGCGGATGGAGGCGGCTGCCTTCGACGTGCTGCGCACCAGCGATTCGACGGCCAATGTGCTGTCCGGCGAGGTCCGCGTCGCCGTGACCGAGGGATTGGGGACGTTCTGGCTCGCCCCGCGTCTGGTCGAATTCCAGCAGGCCTATCCGAAGATTCTGGTCGATCTGCATTGCGCGATGCGCTCGGCCGACGTCTCCCGCCACGAGGCCGACGTCGCCATCCATCTGTCGCGGCCTTCCGCGCTCGACGTCAAGCTGGTGCGGCTCGGCCGCATGCATCTGATGTTCTGGGCCTCGGAAAAATACCTTGAGAAATACGGCACGCCGCGCTCGGCCCTCGAATTGATCAAGCACCGCCTGGTGCTGCAATTCGCCGACCAGCTCGCCGCCAAGGAAACCTTTGAGAGCTTCTTCCCGGGCGTTCCGGAGCGTGACCTCCTGGTCATGAAGACCAACGTCTCAAGCGCCAACTACTGGGCGGTCGCGAATGGAGCCGGAATCGGCGTATTCCCGAGCTACGCCATTGCGCTTGGCGGGAAGTTGATTCCACTGGAGGTCGAGCTAAACCGACCGCTGGATATCTGGTTGTCCTACCATCCTGGTAGTGGCCGGATTCCCCGCGTGCGGCACATGATTGACTGGCTGATCGAAGCTTTCAATCCGGCTCGCTTCCCGTGGTTTAAGGAAGAGTTCGTGCACCCGCATGAATTCAAGGACTCGTATATGGGCGAACCCCTGACCCAGCTCTTCGGGGGATTTTCAACCGAAGAACGATGAGAAAACGAATGAAAACAGCGGCGAAAAGAATGAAGCAGCGCAGTGCCGGCAAGCCGGACATTGAGCTGGGCAAGCGAATCCGTCTGCGGCGCGTCGAGATGAAGATCTCGCAGGCCGAGTTGGGCGAAAAGCTCGGCGTCAGCTTTCAGCAGGTCCAGAAATACGAGAAGGGCGTCAATCGCGTTGGCGCGGCTCGGCTTCAGCAGATCGCCACCGCCCTCGACGTGCCCGTGACCTTCTTCTATGACGGCGACAACAAGGCCCGCGAAGTCGAGAGCCTGCTCTTCCTCGATTCGGCCTTCAGCCTCCGCCTGCTGCGCGCCTACAGCAAGATCAAGGATCAGACGGTGCAGCGTCAGCTCGTCTCGCTGATGGAATCGATCGCAGCGAACGAAGCCTGAGATCGGCGGTCTGGCCTTCACGGCCGATGTTCAATCCACCGCGTCACGGGGCGCGGCCGGATTGAACGAGACCGACTGAATCAGATTTGGGCCTGCGCGCGTGCGCGCGGCCTTTTTTCAGGGCGGCCTGGCCGCCCTTTTTTCTTGACCGTTTCCTGGCGATTTGACCCCAATTCGTCGCGGATTTCGCGAACCCATCCCGCCCCTGCCGCGACCTAATCGAGGGCTTCCGCACCGGACGCGCAGGGCTTTCGACTGCCGTGCTTAATGGGGCCTCAACACTGGTCCCTTAATTTTGCGCCGATTTTGCGAATCGGCGCGCGCCGCGCGGCGACCGGGAATTGCCAATGCGAGCGTCCGTCCGGGCCTCGTTCTCAGGGGAAGATTGGCCCACATGTCCAAACGCCATGCGATGATCATTGCCGTCGGCATGCTCGCCAGCGCCTCCGCGCTCGCGCAGACCGAGACCATTGGACAGGCAGGCCCCAAGCCGGCGACATCAGGCACGGTGCCGGCAGCCGCGAACCCGGCCCATACAGCCGCGCCGAAGACCGCCGCCCCAAGTTCGGCCTCGACACCGGAGAGCCGCTCGGCCGCGGCGCTCGCGCTGACACACGAGCCGACCTATGACGAGGGCAGCGCGCAGAGAATCAAGGACGCGGCGCTGAGCTATTCCGACCTCGCGGTGCGGGGTGGTTGGCCGACCATCCCGGCGGATGCGAAATTCGCGCTCGGCGTCCAGGGCGGCAACGACGATCTCCTGCGCAAGCGGCTGATCATCTCCGGCGATCTTTCCGCCGACAGGACGAGCGGCGTCTTCGACCAGGATCTCGCGGATGCCGTGAAACGCTTCCAGGCCCGCCACGGGCTGGCGCCGACCGGGACGGCGACGCCGCGTACGCTCGCGGCGATGAACGTCTCCGTGCAGAAGCGCATCCGTCAGTTAGAGGCTTCGCTGGAGCGGCTCGATAACATGAATTTCGGCTTCGGCCAGCGCTATGTGGTGGTCAACATCCCCGCCGCCTTTGCCGAGGCGGTCGAGAACGACGTCGTGGTGCGGCGCTATCGCGTCATCGCCGGCAAGACCGAGAAGCCTTCGCCGACGCTGACGGCGCAGATCACCAGTGTCGTGCTCAATCCGACCTGGACGGTGCCGTCCTCGATCGCCAAGACCGAGATCTCGGCGCATATGCGGAAAGACCCGACCTATCTGTCGCGCATGCACATGGACGTGCTCGACGCCCACGACAATCCGATCGACCCGCATTCGGTCGACTGGTCGGGCACGCACACGCCGAACTTCACCGTGCGCCAGCACAACGGCAGCTTCAACGCGCTTGGCGCGGTCAAGATCGACATGCCGAACGCCTATTCGGTCTACATGCACGACACCAACCAGCGCAATCTGTTCAGCGACGACTACCGCTTCGATTCCCACGGCTGCTCGCGCGTCGACAATGTGCGCGATCTCGCGGCGTGGCTATTGAAGGACCAGCCGAAATGGAGCCGCGCCGCGATCGATGCGGAGATTGCCACCGGCCAGCATCTCGACGTCGCCATGGCCAGGAAGGTGCCGGTGGCCTGGATCTATCTCACGGCGTGGATGACCAAGGACCAGACGGTCCAGTTCCGCAACGACATCTATAACCAGGACGAGCAGTTGCTGGAGGCGACCGCCGAAGAGGCCGCGTTCTTCGGCAAGGCCGCCGGCCATCCGCTGACCGCGCATATGGCGCAGTAGGCGCGCCATGCAATCGCGGTACAGGCGGATGCAAATCCCCGCACCTTGCCGCGGTTGACCCGGGCCGCATCGCAGCCGCACATTGCGCCCGGCCTATGACAAGCGAGCGCGCGATGCCTGACATTTCGAACGAAACTTCCTACGCCGACGGCAAGATCCTCAAGCACACGGCCGGCGGCGTCGGTGTGATCACCTTCAACAATCCCGACAAGCGCAACGCGATGTCGCTGGAGATGTGGGAGGGATTTGGCGAAGCGCTGACGGCCTTGCGCGACGACGACACGGTGCGCGTCGTGATCCTGCGCGGGGCCGGCGGCAAGGCGTTCGTGTCGGGCGCCGACATCAGCCAGTTCGAGAAGACCCGCCACAACGCGGCAGCGTCCGAAGAATATGCCAGGCGCAGCGCCGCCCAGCGCGCGCTATTCGCGGACTATCCGAAGCCGACGATCGCCTGCATCCAGGGCTTTTGTCTCGGCGGCGGCCTGCAGGTGGCGATGCTCGCCGACATCCGCATCGCCGCGCACAGCAGCCAGTTCGGCATCCCCGCCGCAAGGCTCGGCATCGCCTATGGCTATGACGGATTGAAGCACCTGGTGTCGCTGGTCGGCCCGTCCTGGGCCCGGCTCCTGATGTACACGGGCATGCGCATCGATGCCGCGGAGGCGCTGCGCATCGGTCTGGTCGAGCGCTTGATCCCGGACGATCAGCTCTGGGGCGAGACGATGACGATCGCCGGGACCATCTCGCAAAACGCCCCGCTCGCGATCAAGGCCGCCAAGATCACCATCGCACAGGTGCTGAAGGACGAAGGCGGGCGCGACATGGAGGCGATCAAGGCGATC
>Ga0307510_10003195_pt1 | contig 19028 bp, 20 predicted proteins | sample 12_EM_MG_FD_207224 | JGI IMG/M metagenome (GOLD analysis project Ga0307510, IMG submission 207224) | Populus trichocarpa ectomycorrhiza microbial communities from riparian zone in the Pacific Northwest, United States - 12_EM | ecosystem: Host-associated > Plants > Roots > Unclassified | place...
TTCCCTCAGGGAGAGCGGGGACGAGGAAGCCGCCCTGCGTCAGCTGGACCGGGCGGACGGTCTCTGGCACGGTGAGCCGCTGGCCGGGATCACCGGGTCCTGGGCCGAGCATCTGCGTGCCGCCGTCGAAGAGACCGGTCTCTCGGCGGCGATGACCAGAGCCGAGATGCTGCTCCGCGCAGGCAGGTTCACCGACGCCGTTCCCGTGCTCCTGCCGTTGGCCGAGGCCCATCCGGTGGACGAGGCCCTGGCCGAACGACTGGCCGTCGCCCTGTATGGCAGCAAGCGGACGGCCGAGGCGACCCGACTGTTGCAGCGGACGCGGCAGCGGGTCGTCCGGGACATCGGTCTCGACGCGGGCCGGGGGCTGCACCGGGTCCACCAGGGAATCCTGGCGGGGACGCCTGCGGAGGAGCTGTTCCCCCGCGCCAGGGCCAGGGCCAGGGCCGGCGAGAAGGCGTCCCCCCGGCCGACGCGCCGGGTGCCGGACAACCTGCCTCGCGATGTTCCGTGGGCCGGACGGCGCGATGAGGTGCGGCGGCTCACCGCGGCGCTCTGCGAGGGACAGGGATCCTCGGACGTGGTCACCGTCGAGGCGATCCACGGCATGGGGGGCGTGGGCAAATCGAGCCTCGCCGTCCACCTGGCGCATCGATTACGGGACCGGTTCCCGGACGGCAGGATTTTTCTCCATCTGGGCGGATATGCCGCCGACCGGACGCCACCGACCGCCACCCGGGCACTGACCGAACTGCTGCGGCTGGTCGGTATGGCCAGCAAGGAACTACCGCGTGAGCTGGACGAGTTGGTCGCGCTGTGGCGCTCGGTGACGCATGACCGCCGGATGCTGGTGATCCTCGATGACGCGACCTCCTCGGACCAGATCCGCCCCCTGCTTCCGGGCTCTTCCCCGACGGCGGTCATCGTGACCAGCCGCCGCCGACTGCCGGGACTGCCCGGAGTACGGCCCATCTCCCTGGACGTACTGCCGGCCGAGGAGGCGGCGGCGCTCTTCGCTCAGCGACTGGGGAGGGAGCGGGACACCGACCCGGCGGACGTGGCAGAGATTGTCCGGATTTGCGGGTACCTCCCGTTGGCCATCGAGATCGCCGCGAGCCGACTGCTCGCCCGTCCCTCGTGGGCCACGTCGGACCTGTTGCGCCAGCTGAGCGGTACGGGCGGGCATCTTGCCCAACTTCGTGACATGGACCGGACGTTGACACATGTCTTCGCCGTCTCGTACGACGCACTGAATATCGAACAGCAGCTGGTTTTCCGCCGTATCGGACTACACGTTGGGGTGGAGTTCAGGCCGCCGGCGATTGCCGCGCTCACAGGATTCTCTTTGGAAACGGCCGAACGCGTGCTCGAGGAGCTACTCGCTCACTATCTTGTGACAGAGCCTGTTCCGCTTCGTTTCGCCATGCACGATCTGTTGCGCGACTATGCGCGATCTTTGATCGAAGCAGGGGGTGGCGATTCGGATGACGATGTTCGGCAGGCCGGACGAAGGTTGGTGGATCACTACGTCCGGACCGCGGATCGGGCGGACCGGCTGGCCTATCCCTTTCGTTCACGCACAGATCTCGACGTCGGCGATTCGGCCACTCGACCGTGTCAGGAAATCGTCGACTCGCAGTCGGCTGAACAGTGGTTGATTGCCGAGTCGGCCAATCTTCTCGACACGCTGGACTGGCTTGAAAAGCATGGTACGGAACGTCAACTAGCCCTTTCTGTCCATGTGTTGGCGGGATTCCTGGACATGGAGGGGCACCTCGCCGAGGCTGAGCCGCTGCTGCGCCGCGCCGCTGACCACTGGAACGCCGCAGGTGACAGTGTGGCCAGGGCGCGAGCGCTGCTCGACCTCTGCGCGGTGTACACCCACGGCTCCCGCTACGACGAGGCGATCGCGGCCGGGCGTGAGGCGCGGGACATCGCGCGGTCTCTGGGGGATCGGGAACTGGAGGGCGAGTGCGTTCACCAGATCTCGATCTCGCTGTGGCAGACGGGGCAGTACACGTTGACTCAGTCGCTCCAGAAAGAATCTCTTAATTCTCTCCTGCAAACAGAGAATCGCCTCCGGATCGCGCGCTGCCGAAACCTGCTCGGCATCACTCATGTGCATCTGGCGGAGAATGGTGAGGCGTTGGCATGCTTCACTTCGGCACTCGCTGATTTCACGGCAATAGGGTATGAGCGCGGAAGGTATAGCGCGCTGAATAACCTGGCGGAAGTGAGTAAGAAAACAGGGCATCCAGAAGATGCCGAAAAGGCTTATCGTCAGGCGATGGTCGTGGCGGATCGGATGGGTAATCCGAGGGACAAAGCGACGATCCGAATGAATATTGCTTCCGTCATGGACGAGCTCGGCAGAACCGATGAGGCTCTTGCCGTGTACGGAATGGCGCTGCCGATATTGCGAGACGTCGGAGATCGGCGCGCGGAGGCCATCGCCCTCACCCGGATCGGCAGGGCGCACCGTGCGGCGGGCCGTGCCGACGAGGCCCTGCGACACCATATCGCCGCACTTGAAGTGACACGTGCCATTCACGCGGCGGGTGAAGAGGTGGACGTCCTCTTCGACCTCGCACTGGCGGAGCGTGATGCCGGGTTCGCTGCCCAGGCCGTGGCCCACCTTGAAGAGAGTCTGGCCGCCAGCAAGCGTTTATCGGCTCCGGCCGAAGGAGCCCGGGCCGCAGCGGCGCTGTCCGCGCTTCGGGGCGACCTTACTCCTGGGTCACATTAGAGCAGTGCGGCGCGGGTGATCGAATCGTTCCACCTCATGGCTTCCGCTCAGCCACGTCATCTGCAATTGTTAATCCCGCGCTGAGGCGCTGGGTCCGTCACCCTGGACCGGAGCCCCACCTCCCCCCACCTCGCCTGCGCATCAGACGTTGCCTCGAGCTATACGAAAGACTGGAATGCTGAAAATTATCTTCGCATGCATGCTGGGTATTCCGACGCTAACATGCATTGCATGCGTACTCGCACCTGAATTGAGTGCAAACGGATTGATGGCGTAAGGGATCCGGTGTCCGGTGCCTACCGCCGACGCGCGGTCGGGTGCCGGACACCGGCCCCGGACGCGGCCGTCGGCGACCGGGGTGGGCGGTGAGGTGGGGCGGCAGCTCTGGGTGGCGCTGCATGGGTTGGTACGGAGGAGCCCGCCGGTTGACTCGACCGTTGATCGACTCGTTACGCGAGAGCCGGCGCCCGCGTCGAGAACATCGCCCGCATCGAGGTCGCGTGCCGCGGGCGAACATCGGTCCGAACGAGTGGACTCGCCGGGAGGCTTATCGCAGGAGAGGAGGACCTCCCACCGGATTCCGGATGGTGGCGTGGCAGCCCAAGAAACGGCCCCACCCCCAGCCCCGATCCGGAAGAAGCGCCCCCACATGCGACGTACCCCCACCCGACGCCTCCTGGCAGCCGCGCTGCTGGCGGCGTCCGTACTGGCCGCCCCGGTGATGGCGACTTCCGCCACCGCCGCCGGCACGCCCACCAGCGTGGTCCACCCCCTGGGCATCGACCCGCACGACGGGCACGACGGGCACGACCACGACCACTGCTCCTCCACCGGCCTCGCCCACGGCGTAACCGCCCGCCTCGACAAGGCCATCGCGGACGTCCGTAAACAGGCCGCCATCCCCGGTGTCGCCGTAGGCCTGTGGATGCCGGGCAAGGGCTGCTACGTCCGGGCGACCGGTGTCGCCGACAAGGTCACGCGGCAGCCGATGAGCACCGACTTCTACTCGCGGATCGGCAGCGAGACCAAGACGTTCACGGTGACCGCGCTGCTCCAGCTCGTCGACGAGCATCGGATCGGGCTCGACGACCCGATCTCGCGCTACGTCCACGGCGTGCCGAACGGCCGGCACATCACCCTGCGCCACCTGGCCGAGATGCGCAGCGGCCTGTTCCCGTACAGCGCGGACGCCGACTTCGCGCACGACCTGCTGAGCGACCCGACCCGCTCGTTCACCCCGCAGGAGCTGCTCGCGTACGGCTACAAGCACCGCAACACCGCCGCGCCGGGCAAGGTGTTCGTCTACAACAACAGCAACCTGGTCCTCCTCGGCCTGGTGATCGAGAAGGTCACCGGCCACCACGTCGCCGACGTCATCAACCGGCGGGTGCTGCGCCCGGCCCACCTGGACCAGACGTTGTTCCCCGACGGCCCGAACGCGCGTGAGTTCCCCGAGCCGCACGCGCACGGCTACACCAACCAGACGCTGACCGGCGCGGTCGCCGACTCCACCGACTGGAACCCGAGTTGGGGCTGGTCGGCCGGCGCGATGATCTCGACCATGCACGACCTGCGCAGCTGGGCGAAGACCGTCGCCACCGGGGAACTGCTCAGCCCCGAGACGCAGAAGCAGCGCCTGAAGACGCTGCCGACCGGATTCCCCGGCCTCACCTACGGCCTCGGCATCTTCGAGACCGGCGGCTGGATCGGCCACAACGGCTCCATCCCCGGCTACGAGTCCGTGACCGTCTACCTCCCCGCCCTCAAGGCGACCCTGGTCGTGCTCATCAACACCGACATCACCACCGGGGGCCAGGAGCCGTCCACCCTGCTCGCCCGCGCGATCACGCAGATCGCCACGCCCGGTCACGTCTACGACGGCTCGACCCCCACGCGCTAGAGGCGTCCCGCCCGCTCGACACCACACCCCCGGGTCATCGACCTGGGGGTTTCGTGTCGGTCCGGGCGGCCCCGCCATCCGTTTCGCCGTTCGGCCAATCCGGCCCCCGACCTGATCCGGATTACGCGTGAACCCCTGACCGGCGGGAGGAGACGTGACGGAGATGGCGATGGAGCGGACAGCGCGGTACGGGCGTCGCACCGCGGTGATCGGTGCGGGGGTGGCGGGGCTGACCGCCGCGTACATCATGGGCCGGGCCGGTCACGTCACCCTGTACGAGGCCGACGACCGGCTCGGCGGGCACGCGCACACCCATGAGCTGACGTCGGCGCACGACGGGCGGGTGCACCGCGTCGACTCCGGTTTCATCGTGCACAACCGGCGCACCTATCCGCGCCTGCTGCGGCTCTTCGACGAACTCGGCGTCCCCACACAGGAGTCGGAGATGAGCATGTCCGTGCGGTGCGAGGGCTGCGGGCTGGAGTACGCCGGTGCCCGCGGCCCGGCCGGACTGTTCGCCCAGCCCCGCAACCTTCTGCGCCCCCGCTATCTGCGGCTGCTCGCCGAGGTGCCCGTCTTCCACCGCGCGGCCCGCCGGTTGCTGGCCCGGGGCGGTGAAGAGGCCCTCACCCTGGGGGAGTTCCTCGACCGGGAGGGCTACTCCCCTTATTTCCGCGCCCACTTCGTCACGCCGATGGTGTCGGCGGTGTGGTCCTGTGATGCGCTCACGGCCCAGCGTTACCCGGCCGCCTACCTGTTCCGCTTCCTGGAACACCACGGCATGCTGTCGGTGGGCGGATCTCCCGTGTGGCGCACGGTCAGTGGTGGTTCGGGAACGTACGTCGACCGGATCGCGAAACACATCGGCGAGATCCGCACGTCCACCCCCGTGCGATCCGTACGACGCCACGCCGACCGCGCGGACATCACCGCCGAGGACGGCAGCACCGAGTCCTACGACGCCGTCGTGATCGCCGTCCACCCGGACCAGGCGCTCCGGCTGCTCGCCGAACCGACCGAGCTGGAGCGGGAGTTGCTGGGCGCGTTCCCGTACTCCCGCAACACCACGCTCCTGCACACCGACACCCGGCTGCTGCCCCGCGCCCCGGGCGCCCGCGCCTCCTGGAACCACCTGATGCCGTCGTGCACGGCCGACTCCGGCCAGGTGCAGGTGAGTTACGACATGAACCGGCTCCAACGCCTCGACGCCGGCGAGACGTTCGTGGTCACCCTCGGTGGCGAGGACCGCGTCGACCCGGGCCGGGTGCTGGCCCGCATGGTCTACGAACACCCCGTCTACACCCCCGAGTCGGTGGCCGCGCAGCAGCGGCTGCCCGAACTCGCCGGTGACGTCTGCGTGTTCGCGGGCGCGTACCAGGGCTGGGGTTTCCACGAGGACGGCTGCCGGTCGGGTGTGGAGGCCGCGGCGGCGCTGGGGGTGCGCTGGTGAACGCCGTACCCGCGAACACACCCACTGCCGCCCGGGATCTCGGCGTACCGGCGCTGTACTCCTGCACGATCGCGCACGTGCGGACCACACCCCGGCGTTACACGCTGCGGCACCGCACGTACATGTGGCTCATAGACCCCGACCAACCGCCCCAACTCCCGCGCCTGCTCCGGCCCTTGGCCCGCTTCGACCCCCGGGACCACTTCGCCGGCGACCGCCCCTCCATCCGGGCCGGCCTCGACGCCTTCCTCGCCGGGCACGGCGTCCACCTGGACGGCGGCCGGGTGCTGATGCTCACCCACGCCCGGGTGTTCGGCTATGTCTTCAACCCCCTGACCCTGTACTGGTGTTACGGCCCCGACGCGCAGCCGCGCTGTGTCGTCGCCGAGGTGCACAACACCTACGGCGGACGGCACTGCTATCTGCTGCACCCGGACGCCTCCGGTACCGCCCGCGCCGAGAAGAAGCTCTACGTCTCGCCGTTCTTCCCGGTCGACGGCGACTACCGCATGCGCCTGCCGCGCCCCGGGCCCCAACTCGCCCTGACCGTCCACCTGGACCGCGAGGGCGCCCGTGCCTTCACCGCGACCGTACGCGGCACCCGGCGCGAGGTGAGCACGGCGACCCTGTTGCGGCTGGCGCTGCGCCACCCCTGGTCCACCCTCGCCGTGTCGGCCGCGATCCGATTCCACGGCATACGGCTCTACCTGCGGGGTCTGCCGGTGCAGCCCCGCCGTCCCGAACACCGCACTCCGGAGAAAGCGACATGACGACAGCAGAACGCCGGATCACCGCCACCGGCGCGCCCGATGCCGATGCCGAAGCCGGCGCCGAGAGCAGCGTCAACCGGCGCACCGGGCCCGTGGATTCGACCCGCGTCGATCCCTCCAGCTGGCCCGACGTCTCCCGGGTACCGGCCGCCTCCCGCGTCCGTACGACCTTCACCGCGGCCCTCGTCCGACGAGCCCTCGCCCAACTCCCGCTGCGGGCACGGTTCGCAGGCGCCCCGGACGTCGGCAAGGGCGGCCCGCTGCTCGACGTCCACGCCCCGGCCGCGTTCCACGCCCGTATCGGTGCCCACGGCCTGGTCGGGTTCGGCGAGTCGTACATGGCCGGTGAGTGGGACGCCCCCGACCTGGTGGCCGCCCTGACCGTACTGGCCGGGCACGCGGCCGAGTTGATCCCGGCCCCGCTGCAACGGCTGCGCGCCCTGTGGGCACCGCGTCACCCGCACGCCGAGCGCAACACACCCGACGGGTCCCGCGCCAACATCAGCCGCCACTACGACCTGTCCAATGCGCTCTTCGCCCTCTTCCTCGACGACACCCTCACCTACTCCTCGGCCGTCTTCCGGGGCTTCCCCGCGACCCACGACCTCCTCGCGGCGGCCCAACACCGCAAGATCGACCGGCTGTTGGACCTCGCCGACGTGGGCGAGGGCACCCGGCTCCTGGAGATCGGCACCGGCTGGGGCGAACTCGCCCTGCGGGCCGCCGCCCGAGGCGCCCGCGTCACCTCGCTCACCCTCTCCCGCGAACAGCGGGACCTGGCCGTGGAGCGGGTGCGCGCGGCCGGTCTCGACGACCGAGTCTCCATCGAACTGCGCGACTACCGCGAGGCAGTTGGGACGTACGACGCCGTCGTCAGCGTGGAGATGATCGAGGCGGTCGGCGCCGAGTTCTGGCCGGTGTACTTCCGCGCCCTGGACCAACGGCTCGCGCCGGGCGGCCGGTTGGCGCTCCAGGCCATCACCATGCCGCACGAGCGGATGCTCGCCTCCCGGGACACCTTCACCTGGATCCACAAGTACGTCTTCCCCGGCGGCCTCGTCCCGTCCACCGAGGCGATCGAGGAGACCGCCCGCGACCACACCGGCCTGCGCCTCGCCCGCCGCGACGCCTTCGGCGCCCACTACGCGGAGACCCTGCGCCTGTGGCGCGAACGGTTCACCGAGCGGGCCGGGGAGTCGGCGGCACTCGGCTTCGACGCGGTTTTCCACCGCCTGTGGACGTTCTATCTCGCCTACTCCGAGGCCGGGTTCAGATCTGGCTATCTCGACGTACAGCAGTACTTGTTCACCAAGCCGCACCCCGGCGGGCGGGACGACCGGTGAACGGCCTCTCGTCCGGCTTCCCTTGGAGCGCGTTCGCGCTCAACCTCGCCTGGTCCGCCGCCGCGGCCCTCGCGGTCATGCTCGCCACCTTCGCCGTCGCGGTGCGCGCGGGCGTGCACCGGATCGTCGACGTCGCCTGGGGCCTCGGCTTCACGGCGGTCGCCGTCGTGACCCTCGCCGCCTCCGCCGGGGAGGGCGATCCCGTACGACGGCTGCTGGTGACGACGCTGACGGCGGTCTGGGGGCTGCGGCTGGCGGTCCACATCGCCCGCCGTGGCCGGGGCCACGGCGAAGACCCGCGCTACGAGGCCCTGTTGGCCAAGGCACCCGGCAACCGGAACGCGTACGCCCTGCGCATGGTCTACCTCCTCCAGGGCGCGCTGGTCTGGCTGGTGTCCCTGCCCGTGCAGGCCGCGCAGTACGTGCCGGGTCGGCCGTCGGTGCTCAACTACGCTGCCGGTACGGCGCTGTGGGCGGTCGGCATCGGCTTCGAGGCGGTCGGGGATGCCCAACTGGCCCGGTTCCGCGCGGATCCGGCGAACCGGGGCCGGATCATGGACCGCGGCCTGTGGGCCTGGACCCGGCACCCGAACTACTTCGGCGACTTCTGCGTGTGGTGGGGCCTGTTCCTGCTCACCTGCGACTCCCCGGCGGCGGCCGCCGTGTCCGTCGTATCCCCGCTGGTGATGAGCCTGTTGCTGACCCGGGGCAGTGGAAAACGGCTGCTGGAACGGCACATGGCCGACCGTCCCGGATACGCCGAGTACCGTGCCCGCACCAGCGGTTTCCTCCCGCGCCCGCCGAGGCTGCCGGGGCGGGAGTGAGGAAGGAACACCTCATCGAGCCACAGCACGACAGCACCGAACACCCGGACAGGCAGCCCTCGTTGAGGGTGCGTCGACGTCCGCCGCACCCCCGAGCCGCCGTCCTCGTCCTGCACGGCGGCCAGGAGACGAGCCAACGCCCCGCCCGCCCCTGGCAGTTGGCCGCGCTGCGCATGGGCCCGGTCATCCGCGCGGTGACCGCCGCGCTCCCGCACCAGGACGTCCTGATCGCCCAGGTCCGCTACCGCCTCCGCGGCTGGAACGGCGACCGCGCCGACCCAGCCCACGACACCCTGCGCGCGCTGGACGCCCTCGCCGAACTCACCGGCCCCGTACCGACCGTGCTGCTCGGCCACTCCATGGGCGGCCGTGCCGCTCTCCACGCCGCCGGTCACCCGCTCGTGACGGGCGTGGTCGCCCTCGCCCCGTGGTGGCCACCGGGCGAACCGGTCCGACAGACGGCGGGCCGCCACATTGTCGCCCTCCACGGCGAACGCGACCACGTCACCTCACCCACGGAGACGGCGGCCTGCGTACGCCGGGCACGGGAGGCGGGGGCGACGCGGGCCGGCCTGGCGGTCATCGCCGGTGGCGATCACGGGATGCTGCGCCGCCACGGCCTCTGGCATCACACGACGGCCGCGCTGGTCGCCCATGTGCTTGAACCGGGGGCGGTGCCGGAGCCGTTGCCTGCGGGGGGTTATGGGGCGGGGGAGGTTCCGGTGCTGTGAACGGTGTTCCCGATGAGCCATCGCACCGGGCGCGGACCAGGATGCCTTTCGCTACGGGACATCACGCTGAGGGCCGTCGCCGATCTGAAGTTCGTTCACCCATTGCCGGGCTGCCGCGAGGCCGGGAGCGGTGCCGACCGGCTCGTACGCGAACCCGCTCCACTCCTCCAGGACACGCGGCTCGTCGGGCCGGAGGTGACCGGCGCCGCTTGTCGTACGCGGCGAAGGGGTTGTCGGCGTCCACGCGAGGGACGGCGCGCGACGGCTGGTAGTCAATGCCGCGCGCTGCGAACTCGGCAGCCCAGGAATGAGGAAACCCCGCCGGTCTGCCACGGGGGACAGCAGACAGACGGGGCGGTCTACGTCAGGTGCCGGTCAGACAGTGAAGGTCCACGAACCGTCCGGCGAGAGCAGAGAACCGCCCTCAGAACTGAGTTCCGCCCGAAGCGAGTGCAGGGAGAACCGGTTGTGCTCCTCCCACTTGCGCCGGACCCGCTCCAGGTCGTCCCAGAGTCGGCGGGGGCCGCCCTGGTGGACCAGTGGCGCTGTACCGTCCTCGGCGCGCGCCCATGACCCGTCCTCGGCGAGCAGCCACACCACGCGGCGGCCATCCTCCGGATACGTAGCCGCGCGGGTTTCTACGCCGGGCGTTTCCAGCTCGTACAGCCATCGAAGCGGCCATTCCTGCCACAGATCGGGAATCGGCCCGTCCGGGGGTCGTACGTCCTCGCCCTCACGAACTCGGGCGGACACGAACACGTCGTTCAGCTTCGGCGGGTAGTCGGCTTCCTGCCGGGTTTCCATGAACGTTGCGGGGTCGGGCTGGACGCTACCCCGCGCGATGCCGTCCGTTCCCATGTCCGCCGTGATCAACAGCGCGGTGTGGGCAATGGTCGTGACCAGTCGGCCACCGGGGCGGAGCGCGCGAAGCCATGACGGGGGGACGGGCCGAACCGAGACCGTCGCCATGATGCGGTCGTACTCGGAGCCCGGTAGCTCCCCTGTTGCATCGATGGCTTCCATACGCGGCGCACGCCCGAACTCGGCGAGTCGCGTACGGGCCGCATCCACCAGGTACGGGTCCACGTCCACGCTCGTCACGTTCTCGTCTCCGAGCCGTCGCCCGAAGAGCGCCGCGGAGTAGCCCGACCCTGTACCTACGTCCAAAACCTGGTGCCCCGGCTTGGCTCCGAGCCGGTCCGCCATGGAGACGATGAGCCCCGGCAGAGTGGATGACGACGTCGGATCGCCCGATGCCCGTTCGTCGGGTTGTGCCCGGTCGGCGTGCAGGGGGCCGACGCGCGTCACCAGCGTTTCGTCGGAGTAGGCGGCGTGCAGCCGTTCCGGAGAGTCCTCGGGGAGGTGTACCAACTCCCATTCCTGCGTAGGGCTGTTGGGGATGCGACGCCACCAGCGCGGCACCAGGAGGTGACGGGGGGTGTTGCTCACCGCGTCGTGCCATGCGGGGGTATCGCCGGTCACCTTGTCGGCAAGCGCTTTGGCGGCTTCGGTCCACGTGGACGCTACGGGCATCAGGTCTCTCCTTGCAGAGCGTCGGCCATGGCTTCAACGAGCGGGACACCGGCTTTGACAGCGAGCCAGTGCCATTGACCGTTGGGGTTCACCTCGAAGAACACCCAACGTCCGTCCGGTGTGACGGCAAAGTCCAACGCGCCGAAGAACAAGTCGAGTTCGTCCATGAGCCGACGAACACCCTCCTCCACCTCGGGGGGCATGCCGACGGGTTCGTAGGTAAGCGACTGGTAGTCGGTTCGCCAGTCGAGTTGCGCGGCTTCGCTGCCTGCGTGGATGGCCACGGGGAACATGCGGTCACCGATGACTGTGAGCCGCACCTCGTACGCCTTGTCCACGCGCTCTTGGAACAGGTGCGCGGTACCTGTCACCCCGTCGTCCATGTCGCCCGCGGAGACGAGCGCCACGGGGAGGAACTGCCGCTTCCCTCCAGGGCCGAGCACGCCCCCGCCGAGCCCCTTGTAGACAACCGTGTCGTCCCCCACGAACGTACGGGCGTGTTCGGGGTCCGACGTGATCACGGAGCGGGGCACGTCGAGCCCGGAGCGGGCAGCAATGGCGAGTTGAACGGGCTTGCAGTTCGCGGCAGCGTCCCGAGAGGGGTGATTGATCCAGCGGACGGGCAGTGAGCCGAGCACGCCGAGCAGGCCGGACCGGGCTTCTGAGACAGCAAGCGCTCGGGCATGTCCCGGCCAGTCATCGGGGGGTTCTGAACTCGTTCGGACGTCGCCACCACACCGACTTGACGGATTCGAGGGGGACAGTGCGGGAGCCGGTGAGAGTGCCCGTCCAGCCGTCCCCGGTGAGGGAGACGGCCAGACGGGACGCAGTGGGAAAGTCGGCCGTGTCGTACCTGACGACGTACTCACCGCGTTTCACCAGCTCCTCAACCACAGCATCGGCCGTCAAGTCGTTCCGGCCCGTGAGGATGAGGATGGGGCGCATGTCAGTACAGGTCGGTTCCGCTGTCGGAGCCCGGCGACGAACCGTCACCGTTGCTGGTCTCCGTCTGCGTCTCCGGCATCTCCGGCGTGATCGCGTGCCACGGGTTGCCCTCGGCCGAGACGTTCATCTGAAGCGCGTCGCTGTAGGTGATGACGGGCGCTTCATCGTTCGTAGGAGCCGGCGACACCAGGTGCCGGACCCCGAAGGGGAGAGCCGTAGCGGTTGTGGTGCTCATTTGATCCTCCATGTTGTCGGTTCTTGCCGTGCCTTACCGGGGTGGAAGGTTCGTCTCCACGAACGGTCACGCCGGACGTCCCTCCCACATCACCCACGGCCGCTCGATCACCTCGGCGTAACTGGTGTGCCCGGGGTGCTCGCGCAGGTGGGCGAAGGCCCAAGTCTGGGGTTCTGTCGGGTCGTTGCTCGGGGACGAGCGCCCGGCGCACTCCATGTCGTCGGCGTTGAGGGCGAGGCAGCGGAACGCGTACGTCAGCGGTGGGGCGCCGGGGTCGTGGTCGGGCCGTAGCGTCCAGTCGACGAAGCGGAACGTGCGGCGGATCGGGACGGTCACAGCACCTCACCCCGGCTACGGGCGTTCGCGCGGGCGGTCTCGGCGCGCAACCGCTGTTGGGGGTCCGCCGGCTGCACGTCCTCGGGGTTCACGGTCCACTCGGTTCCGCCCGCGACCGGCCGAAGGGACCAGAGCCCGCACCACTCACCGCGAAACTCGCCGACCCGGTCGAGTGAATCCACCAGGAGTGTGCCGGGGGCGGGGAGTTGAGGGGGTTCCGACTCGTCAGACATGGGTCGCTGCTCTCCGTAGTCGTTCCACTACCGATGCGGCTCAGAGTGACCTAGAGTCAGAAGGTCTTCAACTGGCAGGGTTTGGCAGGCAAGTTAGGCGGATCATGGTCAACCGCAAGGAGCTCGACCCCGATCAGTCGCCGCAGGCGGCGTACGGGGTGTATCTGCGCAGGATGCGTGATGAACGCGGCTGGACGCAGGACGATCTGAGTATGCGTACGGGATATTCCAGCGCGCATATTTCGGCCGTCGAAATTGGTCGGCGCCCGCCAACACCCCGCTTTTCGGCAAGTACGGACAAGGCATTCGGGACCGGAGACAAGTTCGAACGGCAGGCGCGGGCCGTGCGGAACACCGCGATCCTCGAAGGCTTCCCGGAGTACGTCGGGTACGAGGGCCGGGCAGTGGAAATCCGGCTGTACGAAATCGGCATCATCCCCGGGCTGCTGCAAACGCCGGAGTACGCACGGGTGTTGGCGGACAGCAGCGTGCGGCGCGGTGCCATCACTCCTGAACAGGCGGATGAACGCGTCTCGTTCCTCGCGGAGCGGCAGTCGGCGCTGGTGAGGCCTCAGCCGCCCATGATGTTCGTGATCATCGACGAGAGTTGCATCCGCCGACCCGTTGGCGGGACCGTGGTCATGGAGGCCCAGCTCGCGCGTCTGGTCGAGTTCGCCGCACTGCCGAACACACTGCTTCAGATCGCGCCGTACGAGATCGGCGAGCGCCGCACGTTCGATCTGCCCGTGAACCTCTTGACGCTGCCGGATCGATCAGTGGTCTGTTACGCCGAGTCCCAAGCTCAGGGGCATCTGGACCGCGAGAGCATCTCCGTGATGCCCATGCTGACGGCCTACCATCAACTACAGGCCGAAGCGTTGTCCCAGACGGCGTCTGTGGCCATGATCAACCAGTTACGAAAGGGCACCCCGTGACGACCGAGACCCCCCGCTGGTTCACGTCCTCGTACAGCAACAACGGCGGTAACTGTGTTGAGGCCGCCGCCAACCTCGTCGCCTCGCGCGGCACGGTTCCCGTCCGTGATTCCAAGAACCCGGGTGGTCCGGTGCTTGGTTTCCCGGCCGGTGCCTTCACGTCCTTCATCGCGGGCGTCAAGGCGGGCACGTTCGACACCGTCTGAGCCACGCTTCCGAAAGGGCACCCCGTGACGACCGAGACCCCCGCTGGTTCACGTCCTCCTACAGCGACAACGGCGGCGCTTGCATCGAGGTCGCCGCAAACCTCGTCGCCCCGCGCGGCATCGTTCCCGTCCGTGACTCCAAGAACTCGACCGGTCCCGTTCTTGGGTTCCCGGCCGGTGCTTTCACCTCCTTCATAGCGAGCGTCAAGGCGGGCACGTTCGACACCGTCTGAGTCACGCCTCGCGGGTCTTCGCCAGCTCCGCCGCGAACTGCGCCCCGCTGAGCAGTGCGAGGTTGGACAGCCACAGCCAGATGAGGAAGACGACGCTGCCCGAGAGCGAGCCGTACAGCCTGCTGTAGGCGCCCAGCGTAGTCGCGTACGTCGAGAAGCCCGCGGAGACGGTCAGCCACAGGGCGGAGGCCAGTACGCCGCCGGGCAAGCTGTGGCCGCGTCTGCGCGCCCCCGCCGGGCCGGTGTGGAAGACGACCACGACCAGGAGCGCGACCAGGCACAGCAGGACCGGCCAGCGCAGCAGGTCCCACGCCCAGGCGGCGGTCTCGTCCACGCCCGCCATCCGGCCGACTGCCTCCGCGAGCGGGCCGGTCAGAAGCAGGGTGAGCGAGCCGACGAGGAGCAGGCCCAGCAGCGCCAGCGCGGTCAGCACGATGCGCGGCGCCTTGCGCCAGGGCGAACGGTGGTCCTGGGTGCCGTGCATGCGGTGCAGGGCTCGGCGGAACACGGCGAGATAGCTCGTGGACGACCACAGCGCGCTGACGCTGCCCGCCACCAGCAGGGGCCATGCCGTGCGGTCCGTGCGCAGGACATGGGTCAGGGCCGCGTGCAGTTCCGTACCGGAGTCGGCGGGGGCGTACGCCGTGACGTGGCTGACGAACTCCTCGGCCGTCTCCGGGCTGATCATCCCGAACGCGATGACCGTCGCCAGCATGGCGGGAAGTACCGAGAGGATCGCGTAGTACGTCAGCGCCGCCGCGTAGTCCGAGATGTCGTCGTTCCACAACGACACCGGCGTGCGGCGCAGCGCCGGCCACCAGGCCGCCGGTGGCCGGAACCCGGCCATCCGGCGGACCCGGCCGACGTACGACTCAGCGGACATGGGGCGCCCGGTGGGGGGTGGCGGCGGCGCTCAGCCGGAGTCGGGTGTGGGTCGTGTACGGGGTCGCCGCGCTCTCCGCCTCCGCCGTCACCGCGCGCAGGGCGGGGAGTACGGCTTCCGGGGACGTGTCCGGGGCCAGCCACACCCGCAGCTCCATCTCCAGGCGGCGCCCGCGTCGGGGCAGTACCCGGGCGTGCCCACGTGCGACTCCGGGCACGGCCGTCGCCCGCGCCGTCAACGCCTCGGCCAGCGCTCGCGGACGTACTGTGCAGCCGGGAGAGGGCAGTGCCATCCGTCGCCCCGAACCCGAACGCAGCTGCCCGAAAGCCCAGTACGCGAACAGCGCCGTCAGCCCGATCGACGCGGCCATGACCGTGGGCGTCCACCAGCCCTCGCTCCGCAACTGCGCCAGCCGGCCTGGATCCAACAGCACAGTGTTTGTGCGGGAGTTGGTCCACCAGGTCGGCAACCGGCGCGCGACGGTCCGGTCCGTGGTGGCGAGCCAGGAACCGGTGAGGAGGAGGACAAGTCCGCCTGCGCCGAGGGCGGTTCGGTTGACGGCTGTGTAGGCGGTGCGGATCACTGGTCAACTTCCTTGGCGGCAAGGGGGGTTGTGGGAACGGAGGGTGCGGAGGGTGCGGAAGGTACGTCGGGTGCTGTCGGTGGTTGCCATACCGGCTCCGGGGTGACCGTGATCCGTACCCGAGGTTCGCGGCGCAGCCGACAGGAGAATACGGCGGCATTGGCGGCTGTCGTCACCGCGGCGGACGCCTCGGCCCGGTCGCCGAAGGCGAGTTGCGCCCGTACGGTGATCCGTCGGCGGCGTACCCGGACCCGTACCGCCGTGATGCCGGGCACGTCGCCCACCGCGTCGCGGACCAGGGACCGCACCGCCGAGCGGTCCACGGCGGCGTCGACGCGCCCGGCCGCCGTACGGACGGTGGAACGGTGACGTAGGCCCGGAGTGACGGCGAGCACGATCATCCAGACGCCGAGCAGGGCCGTCAGGCCGCCCGCGATCACCACGGCCGGGTCGCCGGGGCCGTGTCCGGACAGCCAGTGCACCGCCGAGACGCGCCAGGCCGCCGCCGCGCTGTGGAAGGTGTGCACCTGGATCAGGTCGAGGGCGAGCGCACCGCAGGCCAGGGCCGCCGACGAGGTCAGCAGGGCGGCCGGGGTCCGGCGCCGGGACCACCAACGCCGGGGTGTTCTGGGGGAGTTGGTCTCCTCGGTCGGGGACGTCGGAGCGCGGGAGTACCGCGGGGGCGCGAGCGAGGTGACGCTGATGTGTGCGGTCGGTACGTCCAGACCCGTCAACTCCCGTGTGCGGTCCACTACATGGCGCTGGACGTCCCGAACTCCGTCGGCCAGCGAGGACGGATAGGGGAGCGTCACGCCCAGCGACACCTCCGCCTTCCGGCCCCGTACGGTCGCCGTCGCTCGCGCCGCGCGCCCGGGCAGCGCCTCGGTGGTCGCGCGTTCGGCGATCCTGCGGACCGCGCGTTCCGAGACGGTGGTGGTACCCCGCTGTGAGGCGGCCGCGGGTACGGATGCGGATGCGGGTGCTGCGGTGGTCATCGACGGCTCCGTTCGAACGCGTCCCGTACGTCCTGGACGGTGCCGCCGCGGTCGAACCACCGGCCCACCGCCCAGCCCAGGCCGCCGAGCGCCGCCACCAGCAGGAAGGCGCCGAACCCGCCGAACCAGCCGGCGAACGCGAGGGCCATGCCCGCGATCATCCCGACGAACGGTGTGCTCATGCCCGTCCACCTCCACCTCTCCACCGGATCCACCCCTCCTGCCCGTGCCCTCGACCGGCCGCTCTACTCCACGCGAGCCTCGCCGGTGTGCGCGGGCTCGTCGTCGTCGGGCAGGTGGACGTCGTTGACGGTGACGTTCACCTCGACGACCTCAAGACCGGTGATGCGCTCCACGGCGGCGATGACGTTCTCCCGCACGTCCTGGGCGACGTCCATCACGGACACCCCGTACTCGACGACCAGGTCCAGATCGATCGCCGTCTGCCGCTCGCCCACCTCGACCTTCACCCCGCGCCCCACGTTGGGCCGGCCACCGGGCACGCGGTCGCGCACGGCGCCGATGCTCCGCGAGAGGCCGCCGCCCATGTCGTGCACGCCGGGGATCTCCCGGGCGGCGATACCGGCCACCTTCACGACTACGACATCGGCGATCGACGTACGACCGCGGTCGGCGGCGGGCTGGCCGGCGCCGGTGGCTCCGCCGGAGACGTCGGTGGTGGCCGGCTCCTTGGTGGGTCGGACCTGGGTGGCGACCGGTGCGGTCTGCGTGGTCATGGCGTACCTCTTTCTGTCTCGTGCGCTGTCTCGTGGGCTGTCTGGTTCGCTGCCTCGTGGCCGATGTGCTCTCACTTCTTCAGACCCGTGCCCGCCGCGTCTGTGACGGGGCGGGCACGGGAAATCCTTCAAGGCGTCAGCCGACCGGCATCAAGCCGACGTCAGCTGGTGGGCATCAGCACGGTGTCGATGATGTAGACGTTGGCATTGGCGGTCTTGACGTTGCCGCAGACCACCTTCGCGGAGTCGTTGACGGTGTACGACTCACCGGAGCCGGCGGTGGTGAGCTTCGACTTCTCCAGGGTGTCGAAGGAGCCGTTCTCCAGGTTCGCGGGCGTCAGCTTCTGCCCCACCACGTGGTAGGTGAGGATCTTGGTCAGCTGGGCCTTGTCGTTCAGGACCTTGTCCAGGGTGGCCTTCGGGATCTTCGCGAAGGCGTCGTTGGTCGGCGCGAACACGGTGATGTTCTGGGCGTTGTTGAGGGTGTCGACGAGGCCCGCCTTCTTCACCGCCGCCACGAGCGTGGACAGCGCCGGGTTGTTGGACGCGGCGGTGGCCACCGGGTCCTGGGCCATGCCGTCGAAGGAACCGGAGCCGCTCTTCGGGACGGCCGCGCAGCCGGTGCCGAAGGGCTGGTCGGCCGTGGTGGAGTCGGAGCCGCTCATGCTGTTGTCGGTGGCGGCGGCGGACGCCTTGGTGGAGGCGTCGGACTTCGCGGAGTCGCTTCCGCTGCCGCTGTCGGAGCAGGCGCTGAGGGCCAGCGGGAGTACGGCGGTGGCGGCGAGGACGACCGCGGTACGGCGGATACGGGTACTCATGGTGTTTCTCCTGAGGGTCGGTGCAGCCTGAGCCGCGGTGATACGGGAAGGGGAAAGGTGGCTTGTCGGGTCAGTCGTCGACGGTCACGACCACGGAGTGCCATCCGCTCGCGCCGTCCGGGATGGTCCTGGTCCGTCGGTCGGTCTGCGCCGCGCCGGTGCGGTCGGTGGCGCGGACGGTGAGGGTGTGGCCGCCTTGGGTGGCCTGCCAGGGGAAGGACCACTGGCGCCAGGTGTCGCGGGTGTCCTCGGCGGCCAGCCGGGCCTCCTGCCAGGGGCCGTCGTCGACGCGGATCTCGACCCGGTCGATGCCGCGGTGCTGGGCCCAGGCGACCCCGGCCACCATCACCGTCCCGGACTTGGGCCGGGCGAACGGCTTCGGGGTGTCGATCCGCGACCCGGTCTTGATCGGCGCCCGGCGGGCCCAGCCGCGCCGGACCCAGTAGGGGTCGTAGGCGTCGAAGGTGGTGAGTTCGATGTCCTTGATCCATTTGCAGGCCGAGACGAAGCCGTACAGGCCGGGCACGACCATGCGGACGGGGAAGCCGTGCGCGAAGGGCAGCGGTTCGCCGTTCATGCCGAGGGCGAGGAG
>Ga0307510_10003196_pt1 | contig 19025 bp, 26 predicted proteins | sample 12_EM_MG_FD_207224 | JGI IMG/M metagenome (GOLD analysis project Ga0307510, IMG submission 207224) | Populus trichocarpa ectomycorrhiza microbial communities from riparian zone in the Pacific Northwest, United States - 12_EM | ecosystem: Host-associated > Plants > Roots > Unclassified | place...
GGAGCGCGGCGGTGCATGCGGTGGTCCGCTGTACGCTCGCTGACCTGGCGCGTGCGACGAACCTGCGGGTCGAGGACGCCGCGTTTGCGCTGAACGAGTGCGGGCTGCTCGTCCGGAGGGATGGCGACGGTGAGGGTGAGGGTGAGGGTGAGGGCGATGCGATGACGATGACGATGACGATAGCGATTTCGCGGGAAATGGTCGAGGCGGTCGCGAAGGAGCGCAACGTCAAGCGGATGTGTATTGACTTTACAAAGGTGCTACTGTGAATCGCTTCTGTAAAAAAGAATGAGTCTTTTACCCACGGCAGCTAAAGAGAATAAATGATAGACTCGGAACTCGGAAACGTGCGATCCAAGCCGTCCTGATGAGCTCTTGGCCACTATCGCATGTTTTAAAAAAAGGAAGGAAAATTCTGCAAGGAAACACAGATCCAAGAGTTAGAGCAGCGGATTAACCACCGTCAGTGTACCCACTTGATCATGTCTCTGGCGAATGAGGGATTATATAGCAACTTTCGAAATATGTGTGTTGAAGGCAGTAAGTTCTGATAAGGCCACAGCCGGTAGCCTGAACCTTGTTGCCAGCCTCAGAGGTGGCGAATGGCCCTCGCGTTGCAGCGGAGATAGAGAGATTGTTTTGGCCAACGATCGCTGAAAGTACTATAATTGACGTAGATAACCCCGGTGACAGCCCCAATTGAGCACCTAGGTGACTGGGAAGGGTGTGTCCGTCATGTTACGAATAAATGAGGGTTCAGGAAGGGAGTGGCCTGGCCCCGGGCCTAGTCGCAGTGACTTGCTTGTCTTCATCTGTTGGGTTGAGCAAGATGACATTATCGTGGTCTATATGCATGAGCACGTTATCGGAGACAATATCTATCTGGGCTGCTTACCTGAGCTGTATCATGTGGCGTAGTTGGCCGAATTTATCACTGTTCACTGTATCCTTTATAGTCATGGCCATACGCGTGATCTCGACCAAACGGCGTGTTGGCGCGTCTCAACTCAACTTATTTGTGGCGCCTCGGAATGCGTTCGCCGCACTGTACTACATTGATGGTTTGTCTCTTGTCTGCTTTCCGTCCTGCTACAAAGCAAACTCAAAAAAACGCTTCAAGTCCGCCTCGCAGCACTCGAAACGAGACAATTGTGTATGTGACTCATCACTCACTGCGTGGGCTGGCATGGTGAGTCCTTTATCTCCTTATGCTGTTGTATCCGTCTATCAGGGATGTGCTACTCGTAATTTGCGTTCGACTGCCGTCGCCCTCACACCAAAGGGGTACAACGCCCAGTATGTGTCCTGGGGGTGACAATCCGTCATTGTTCCGAACCTCCCTCATTTTCTTCTTGAACAAATGATCTTAAACTAATCTCTTGGATTTCCAGCTAGAAAGATCTTTATGTACACTAGGTCTTCCGTATTCTCGACAAATTACAATCGCTCGCTGCGCTCACAAGACGACCTCCTATTTCATACGTCTGCCCAACAAATCACGGGCCCGCGAATGACAGTCATTCAATAACAACTCACGGATGGAAAGCGCTTGTTGGTGAAGGAAGTTGACTCTTCGAGAAGCAGAAAATCGAGAGTAAGATGGACATGACCTCGGGTACTAGGGGTGAAATGCAAAACCTGTGTAAACGGATATTCGTGCGTGGTTCAATTTTAGGATGGAGGATGCTGATTGAGTCTGATGACCCGATGGTTTCCTCTGCAGTGATGGCATAGTAAATCGGTGGTACGTGGTGTGTAAGGAGCTGCGGGAGTCCGGGATGGGGTCCTGTTCAGACTCACTGAAGGGCTCAGTGCAAGGCGACTCATCACCTTTTCCTCTTTTCCAGCCTAGCTCTCGATGTCGACTCTTCTTAGCATTCGGTACGTCATCCAAGCCTTCTTTCCTCGTTCTTTTGCATTATTCCCTGCATCAGGTACAGAACTCACACAGGGTGAACAGGCCTGCTTCACTGTCCCTGCAGAGCTTGCCAGGTGTCTCCCCTCCCATCAGTCGAAATCGACACTCTTTCCCTTGCCTGCCTTACAACCTTGTCAACTCCAGGCCATGTACCTACCCCCAAGATCCCCACGTCGCCGATGTAATAGAGCACGGTACACCCGTGTCCGCTCTCTGGCAAGACCCGCTGAAGGAGCAGCCATCCTAGCACCTTTAGCGGCAGACCTGCCAGCGCAGCACCTCTTGGCGTACCCACGGTTCAAACATCGGTCCGTAGGTCACACAGGCATGCTCACAGAACGAGCCAGCCGACGGCAGCAAGACAGACCCAAACCCCAACGTGGCAGCGGCACAGTGTGCATTGGTGTCTCGTCCGCATGTGTGCGCTGGATCTCATCGAGAGCCACGTGGCCACCCGACCTCCGAGCGAGAGTGACCCGTACTCCAAACGCATTTGCGCGATCGCGATCTCGCGGCTGAGGGGTGCGTCCTCCTACCATTCACCGACGTCGCATTACGCTGAGGGTTTCAAGAAGCGCTGGCGTCCTACTTTCCATCCTCCTACGGATGTTGGTAACCTCGTCGAGTGCGTCGATCTCCTTCACGATTTCAGTACCCACACTGAGAGAGTTTTGACAGCTTATCTCTGCCTCCGAAACTCGAGTATCAGGCGAAGAGCGATTCCAGAGCTCCCCGGAATCCGAGCGGGGTAAAATTGAAGTAATGAGCTTCGGGGACGTGGAATCGTGTGAGAAAGGGCTACAGTTTGAACTCACGATACGTGCCCGGGCTGTACGTCACATTTTATGCCATGGCGCGCTGCAGTCCCAAGCAGAGAAACAGCGCTAACTTGGGCACATTTCCCATCCAGGGGATTCATGCCCATAGGTGTGTTCCTTGATGTGACACCCCAAATCACTACCACCCTCGTAAATGCGATCTCGTCTTACCCGGGGTGCTGGGCCGATATCCCCCTGAAGTCGGAAAACCTACCATCTAGATAAAAGGCGCGAGTTGTCATCGAGGAACAAATCGACATTCATGATGATATAGTTTACGCCTATTCCTCAACGTGTCGTTGTGCATAAAAGCAATGTGTTGAAAACTTTTAAGTTGGCAATGGTAATTCGGAGGTGTGACCTGAGGCTTGAGGCAGTCCTGTGTGCTAGGGCCTGCCTGAAATGGTTGTGCTGAACGATTGACCAGCCCGACCCGAGGTGTGTGTCTGAACCTGGCTCACCATCCATCCATTAGAAAGGAATGACTTAATGGATCCTAAAATCTGACGTAAAAAAGAACACGGAACCGCTAATATCGAGCGGTCTTGGTATGTGGTGCTTAGAGCGTTCGAAGGAGTCCAATCAAACGGGTTGAATTCGCCATCAGTTGTAGTCCCACTGCTCGCAAAACATTCACTAGTCATACATGCGTTCAATTTTAATGATGCCTCCCCGAACGGCCCCATGGATCCTCCAACCATTCCTGCTTCCCTATCTCCAACGCCCTCTCCTTGACGAGGTCAACCGCAAAGCTCTGAGCAGTCGTAATAGCGTCGCTGCCTGCCGAGTCTTTGATCAAACCCAGTATCATCTTCACGTTGTATATCTGGTATTCCTGTTCCCCAGCCGGAGGGTTTTGGCCGTTGTGGGTGTGTTTGTGCCTTCGGAACTGGTCCATGCGATCGCCACGCCATCGACAACCGGGAGATGAACAAAAAATCCAACAAGGGAGGTGAAACGATGGAATATGACGGTCCAGTTCTTGTCTGCGCCTGAACGAGGTCCTACACGCGGCACAAACAAATGTTTGCTGCTTCAAGTTCAGCAGGTAGAGATAGTGTGTGTGTATGCGTCAATGTGTGCTTACCTGGTTCGAGCCTTCTCCGGAGGAGCCCCCAGCCCCAGCAGTGCCATAGTTATCGGGCTGTTGCATGGGATTTCTGTCGGGCTTGATTAGGAGTCTCTATCTCTCGAGTAGAGTGTGGACATACGTTCTGCCAGTAATCGAATTGTCAAGCGATGTGACCAGGAGAAGGGTCAGCGCTAGGCATCAGGCGTGTTTGTGTTTGTTTGGAATGGTGGTCAGATATTGTTGTTTTTACGGACTGCCCGAGGCGCCGCCCGCACCATGCAGTATGTATTTTGGCCTGCCCTGTCAAGATTCTTGGTCTCGAGACGTCCAATCTAATCCAGATTCGTCAACTTGACTACGATCTCATTTGATCTGCTAGCCCCGTCTCTGCAAAACTGGGACGGAAGGGCAGCCGCTTATATCCGGTGTGGTTTGCTCTTGTTCCGAATTCCACGGAAACTGCTGTTTCCATCTGCGATACAGCCTTCGACCGTCCAAGTTGTTGGTCTAAGAAGGTTAGCCCCCAAATTACTCTCCCCGTGAAGTATCCAAGACAGAGTTTCGTAGCGTGCCTCTAGCCTAAGTCCGCTTCGGAAGCGAGTCCCATGCAAGGTAGTCCGTTCGCCAGCTTGTAGTCCAGTGTACAGCAGAAACCAAGTTATTGCCTTTCAGACCGCGAGGGGGAACACAATCTCGTGGTTTCGTGGGGGTCATGAAGTCCTACAGGTCCATCGCCATGCCGTGCTTGGACGATCACCAGAGCACAGTAGTGAGTCGTGGAGACGATGTGCAGGGCATCTTAGAGTCTGGTGAATAGTTGGCGTTGATGTTCTACGTTGCGTTGCTTGGCTAGCCCTTTCGACCCTCTTGAAGTGAAGACTTTATGGCCTCACCATGATGACGATACCCTCATTTCGTGGCCCCTAGGCTGTTCATCCCCCCCGTTGACCCACCTACAAATCCTAAGCCACCTACACGATTGTAAATATGGTCCTTCAGCGATGCAGCAATGAAATCGATGACCGACGTACTCGGTCGCTACCCTGTTCAGCTACAGGGGACAGTTGGGATCATGCAGTGCGAAGGTATAGGAGACTTGGGATGGAGCGCGCTTTCCCTCTTTTTTTGAGGGGAAGAGGCAACGAGGTAGTACTAAGAGAGAAAGGGAGGAGAACGCTTATAGACCCTGGCAGAGGTCAGAAGGAAACCCAGAGGGTCAACAATAATTCATCACAGGGCTTCCTTTTGTGGAAGCCACTCAATTCCCCACTTTCCTCCCTCTGCTCTGTTCTATTTTTCTCGCCTACGATAGTGGTGGCTGGAATTAGAGAAAGTCCTAAAAACACAGTCTTCTTACCTACCCCCAAAAGCCAAAAGTGTAGTTTAACCCATAAAGGGGTCCCCCACACCTTAGCTGAATTATGCACAACCCAGTGGATGTTGGAGCCTCGCAGCCTGAGGACGCCCAACCCAACGTTTGTCAGGCGAATCCGAAAAGCCACCGAATAAACCGCTTTCAATCAAAAGGGAAAACAAACTCGACCTCATCACTTTAAGTGCGTAGCTATCTCCTACGTACAAATTAACGAGCATTAACCGACTATGAGCCCTCCTCCGTGAGATGTGTCAACCAACTGACCTGGCGGAGGACCCCGAAAAACCGCACGGTCACCGCTTTGGCAGAATGACATTGGTTGTCGACTCGAATACTCCGTACCTTATATAGTAATGAGTTTTGGCATTGGCCCATAGTTAAGGGATGGCATTCGAGTCCGGGGTGCACCGCAATAACCCAGCCCTCTTTTTCTACCCCCGAACGCCAATCCGGCACTAGTTTGAAAGTGGCACTTTTGAACATGCGTTGTTGTGGAATTTGTATATTAAAATTCAAACCAATGCGGCCGACCAGCGTGGCTTCCGGCGCGGAATGTTGCCGCATTGATGACTGCAGCCATCTTGTGGCAAAACCCAGCTCAACGTGGTAAGGGATTCATGATCGTTCATTCGAATGGAAAACATGCACTGAGCAAGGGAAACTACTGAGGTGGTTGGGGAAATGCAGCGGCGAGTTTCGATACGAGCTGCGGGAGATAGCTCGCTAGAAGCAGCATCAGGCGACCTCCCTGTTGAATCCCGAAATAGTCCTTGTCATGGGGAGGTGCGTTAGACAGCATAATCGAGCGAATTTGAAGACAGCTTTTGAACTAGGTTTATTTCCTTCGAGTTGTACAGAATGCATGGATAAAGCGAGGCATACCTGCTGGATGAATATGTCCTCGTGGTGGAACGTGGACACACTGCTCACATTGTCAACAGGGCTGTGCGCAGTCACCGTATGGTACGGCTTTAAGGCCGGGGGAACATTGAGGTCGTTTATAAGGCAAATGCGGCAAGTGGGGATTAATTATGCAATCGCTCTCTCGGCGTGCGACCTCGTACGAGTCCCGTTACTGTACTGTTCCCTTTCCCGCAATGACCTCAGCGAAGCGCCGCACGATAACTTTAGACGCTTGTCACGTCGGATTATCCATTGTGCCATGACTAAAACCACAGTGTGTTAGCGACCACATGCGACTTCCAATGGCCACTCCTAAGACTTGGCGCGGACTGTCGATGGCCCGAACGCATCCTTCAATGGCTGTAGGCAGCGCACAATAATGGAATCCAAAAAAAAGGCCGTAGGCTGTATTTACCCATACAAAAATGGCCATATACTACGGCCGTCTTACGGCTTGTCTTCTACTGCGTGGGACCTCATGAAAATAAAAAGTCGTACATCAAAAGGCTTTTCTATTTTTTGCTTGGTTCGTGGTCAGTAATTCCTTTTTTTATCATCCACGTGAGCATCTGGATATGCTTGGTTATCCAGGTGGTGATATTATGGGGGGCTCCTTGAACCGTGTCCACCACCAGGCCGGTTTTTCCCATGACAAATAGTCGGGGCAAGGATTCAACAAAGGATACATCATCCGCCCTCCACATTGTCAGAATAAAGTAAACTGATAATGAAAACCAGTCCTATGTGACCCCACGACACAACATAAGGCCTAACTGCCTCACAACCCAGATTGGGAATAAATCCAACACCTCTGGCAGTCTTCGGACAACTGTCTCCTGCCTATCTCACCCAGACCTCATGTCTCCAAACCACTACGCTGCTATAATCTACTCAGGAAACTCACCCTGAACAGCTGCCACCTGAACTGTGTCTACCCACTGGTTGCTCAGTGTTACCACCCTCCAGGGAGCTGCCATGTCAACATGCACCAGTGGAGCCACCGCTACATGACCCATTGCCTCCAGTTAAGGCTGTGGAACACCTGTGGAACCCCCAACTCACCAGTCACCCAACACTGTCAGCACAATGCATCCCCATGGCAAGACTCATGATACACTGGAAAATAGTTTATTATTGTACCTTATGATGAACTTCACATGGACTTAAAATTTCCAGAGAAGGAACAATAGAACATCCCGGGCTACTCACGTTTATTCACCACGCAACTATCACCTATGTATTACAGTTTGCTCTCTGATATTAGATGTGCTTGGATGCAAAAACCGTGACATGTTGACGGCACCGAGCAGATTCATAGAATAATGGACCAGGTAGGCCTGACGACTGCCTGACATCGGTGCAGCACTTGAGGTCAAGATGCCATCAGAGGGGCGCATGGACACCCTACTCCACCAACCCGAAAATGTGAGGCTCCGTTTGGAAAAGGGATCCACTAATTCGAAGGTCAACGTCTGCGCTAGCTGGACGCAGAGGCCCGCCCCCAATGTGGGTGCCTGAATATGCCTTGATCTGTGACCCAGTCCGGATGTCATCACCATCGATCTGGACACCTGTCTAGGATCAACACCGCTGCTCAAGGGGGAGAAACATCAACTCACCAATTACATAGAGTGTGCAGCACGCGGCCCTATCCACCCCTTCCAACTTTCCATGTTCACCCTCTCCAATTAAATCCCGTCTGCACAACTTGCCATGTGGAGATGGCACTGCCACTAAGCAGTGTGCCACCGAGGACTGCCCCCCCTAATAGCTTGAAGCCGCCCGCTGTACCCGCAGAAGACCTGGAGAAATCGGAGAGTGACAATAAGGGGAACTCACCTACACTCCGTGGCAGCCCCGAGACCTTGACCGTCTCGTGCCTGTATGCATGGTTACGAATCGAACTTGCGGACATTGATGCGTGCGAATGAAAAAGAGCACCATTGCCAAAGGTACAGCCAGCATCAAGCTTGCTGGCGGGGCTGAAATAGCCACCACTGCAGAGTCCAAGGCGTTGGGGCCCAGGGCGTATGGTGAGCCAGGATGTAGGTGCGAAGCCCACTACAAGGCAAGGCCAGATGTGTTGTCGAAATGCCGTCGCGAGAGGGCGAAAGAGAGCTTGAGGCCCTACCCAGAGGCTGGCGCAACCCAAAGGCGCTGCCACGAAAAAGTGTGCGGGAATCGACATGCAACCATAAGGGAGCCCGAATGAGGGCAAACGAGACATTAGGCACAGGCACTGAGACCGATCAGGCGCATACTTGAGACCACCGAGACAAGTGAACTGGACGGGGAGACTGTCCTGCGCCAAAACCAATCAGATGGCACCACCGACAATGAAACAACCACGCACCTTGGCAGTACCCTGGCCTGTACAGTTATCATCCTATCCCATTGAGGGGCCTTGTGGTCCATACAGGGTGCAGCACCGACCTGAGAGATGTAAGTTAGACGTGTCGCACAATGCAACGCACAAACTGGCAAAATCCTTGTCACACATCGTCACGCGTGGCGTACAACATGGTCCACCACTGAAAATCGCACCTGGGGCCTCCTCCTCTCCAAGTCCGCCTCCCTGATATGGGTCCTGTGCTGTGAGAGGGTAATCCGGGAGAAAGACAACAAGGAATAAAATCCACACCAGATGGCTTCGCGCGTTCAACTCAAGGCTTACGACAGAATCACCTCAACAATCAAACGAAAGTAAGGGCTCACCAACCTTGTACGGTGATCACCTGGGAGCATGTATTATCCAAGAAAAGAAACCTCCCGAACAACTACATCAATATGCGTGAGGTTTTAGTGGGTAGTAGGTTGCCCTGAGTCCCACACTATCCTGCCTGCCCGGGATGTGCGTAAACGCATTTTCTCCTCACCCCCGGTCCCCACGGTCTGGCTACAGCGAGCCATATGGGGCTGACGTTCGTCTCCCGCCATATGGCATTATTTCTCGTTAGGTAGTTTGTAGCTATTTACTGAGAAATACATCACTTTCCAAAAAAAAAAAAAAAGGTGGTGATATTATTTCTACTACTTTCTTCAGCCTTTATATATAGCTTTATACACCATTCCAGAGGGTTGGGTACCATGCATTCTTGATACTTCAGGTTTACAGCCATACCATACCATTGACTGTCTTGTGTTTTGGTTTATGGTGTGGGTCATGGTCATCCATCTTCATACCATATTACATCATGTAGCCCTAGCCAGCAGCAGACGGTGCTGGCACACCTTTTCGGCGTTTCTGCTACTGGGGCACGGTTAAAGTAACTTCTGCCTCTTCGTCTGACAGAGTATATGTCCTCGGCAGCAGGATGAAATGACCGAAATGATACGGTTCCCCATCGTCACACCCATTATATTTCGTCCGCACGCATACGGTACATGTGCGGAACGACTTCTATTGGCATATTCGCAAGGCGCTCGCTAAAAATAAAGCCAACGTGAGATGCTGCATCGGGAGCCAGGATAGTCCGGAATGTGTGGTGTAGGGTTGGATCGGGTGCAGACTTGGAGAGAATGTAATCCACGATGGCCTTAATGCACGGATTCTCCTGGGGTCTGTGTTGTTAGGGTCGTCTTGATCGGGGAAAAGCGTGGAATGAGGGAAGACCTTGTGAACGTGGATATTAAGCACGGTGAGGAAAGCATGTGGGTTCCCCCCCTTTCCACCAGTCTTTACGGTACTGTAGTGCCGACAAGAGGTTGGGACAGGATAAGCTCTGAAAAATCGATGATGACGTGTAATAAAGAATTCAAAGGTGTACTGTCAGTACTTTTGTTCGTATTTAAACTTTTATTCACTGACGCCTCCCCTTCCTTCCCTTTCCAATCTTCCTCATGCTAGCTCGGTCATCCAAACGGCAGGCTTTCGTCAAATCATTGTACTCATGACAGTACTATACAGCGCTCGAACATAATTCTGCACGCTCCTTGCGTGGCCTGCGCACCTCCTTGGTAGGCAGGAGCGCTGACAGCAACCCTGGTGTTTGGCTGGGGTTACTCCCTCTATGCTGACACTCCACCGCTTTCCAGAGAGCCTGCACCCGGACCCCTTCCCCAACTCCTCACATCGTATGTCGTCTATTCCGCGTGTTCCATCCCCGGACTCGTCGATGCGTCGCCCGCTTTGCTCGCTCTCTGCACGTCCATACCCGGTTTACGGCAGCTTACCGAGGCTTTCGTGCGGGCTACATTCTTCGCGCAGGTTCGTCGCTCTTCTGATGAGGTTGATAGATAAATCGATCATAAAATATGTCGCACGCAGTTCGTTGGCGGTGACACCACTCACGCATGTCTACCGTTGATACGCAGGCTTCGCGCAAGAAAAAGGGCACACTGCTCGCGTACAGCGCGGAGGTCGATGAGAATGGTGCAGCGGATGGAGCTCGCCCTACGGGTGAACCGTTGCACAAGCGTACCGTACAGGAGATGATCCGAGCCATTGATGTCGCGGCTGACTTTGAGGACTCTCAAGTACGTGAGACCATAGGTTCCGGCCGGAGAACGTGGGTCGCTGTCAAGCTAGTAAGTTTCATTTATCATTGTAGTGACCTGAACTGAAGCGAAGTGTTGCGGGCAAGTAGAGTGGCCTCGTACCTGATGTGGCCGCGTTAGCACGCTTATCTTCATATCTTTCCTCGCTTAACGCTCGCGACGCCATACCATTCCCTGGCTGCCCACAAAGAGATGGTCGTGCTGTTTTGAGGTTGAAGGAACCCCCATCAGGGTCACCACTTAGCGCACAGGACCTAGTTGAGACGAGGACCTCATCCGAATCTGCGCTCGCGCACAAGAAGGGAATATACGGGTAATTTTTGACGCGGAACATAGCTGGTATCAGGTGCGTTCAGCTTGTCTGTTTCTCCCGGAATACCCTTAAGATCTGTACTGATTCTAACCGCAGCCGGCTATCGATTCCATCTCCTTCGATCTGATGCGCGAGTTCAACAAAGTCCCTTCTTCATCCACACATTGGCTACCGCATTTGTTTTTCGCCCTGTCCAGCCCTGTTTGCAGCCACTCGTTTACGTGACATGCCAAGCCTACCTTCGGCGGTAAGCCCACGCACCGTCCCTCTCCAGCTCCGAGCTTCGAACAAAGTTGAATTCAAAGGACGCCCGAATATCTCGCTCAGTGTCTCTGAGACGCGGCGATAAACCGATACGCGCTCGGAATAAAGCTCGTGCGAGAAGCCTACCATGAACAAGAAGTCAAGCCTAACTCTCCCTCCTTCCCACTGACGACCATGGCTCGCTTTCCGAGGTACACGCTTGTTTTCATAACCTGTCCTGTCAACGCTTCCTTTACCTAAGCTGCATCCCTAATTGTTGTTGTAGGTAATGTCCTACCTCTCCAGGAGAATAAATCTGTGCTTGGGCACGACCACACCGCAGAGGAGCGGAAGCGAGCGTTTGACGCTTTCTGGCAACGATTTTTTGGGAAGTGAGAAGGATGGCCCAACATAACATGGACTTTGTCACGCTTTGACAGAGAGGACCCTTGTCGTATAATACGCCTGGTCCATTCGTTAGTACAGAACACTAATACGATCCAAAGAATTCAGCATTAGATGCATAGACTTCGAGAGATCTGATGCCTGACGTCACGCCGACAGATCAAGCTTCTTCCCTACAGCAAAACGACTCGCAGGTGTGAGGTCAACACGTTCACGCTGCGTTGAATGTGGCACAGGGCATGAATATTAAGCAGTAACTTACCGCAGCGCGGCCGTGCCGTCATCAGGGTCCTAATTTCAACACCCTAACACACGCGGTCTTCATTCAGTAGCACGTAAATATTGTATAATAAAGTACAGAAAAAGCTGTAACAACGACAGATTTGCATTCCAGACGAACCATACAATGACAAAAAAAGGTAGGTTAAGTCAACCCTCCCATTACACACAGAGACACGCTATGGGCCAACAAGTTCGTTCAGTTCATCACGCCACTCGCTCCTTTTCGGCTCCGCCACTAACGCGTCAAGCCTCGGAGCGGCGCCGGCGCCAGCGATCCCGCTCAAGGCCGCGAGCTGCGCGACCGCGGTCGGTGCGAGCGGGAAAAGGCGGAAAAAGGATCATGTGACAGATGTCCTTGATCTCGTCAGAAACATCTGCAAGGCCAACGAGGACGTGGGTGAGTAGGTCGAGCTTCATCAAGGAAGTGTCTAACTATCGCATAAATTACCAAGCGCTGTATCAACGCGACCCAGTAAATGGCGAGGCCTACCAGGATGTAAAGCGTCTCGTAGGCTGTCGTTGCGTGCCTCGAGACCATGATCGACCTTCTACTGCCATGGACCCATTGGCACGTACGGTCAAGTTCAGGTCTAATAACTATCTCGCGATACAACACGGGTAGTAATGTAACGTAGACGGTTAGTCCACGTGTGAGTTCGATAACGGAAGGATAAAGGTAGAATAAAACCAAAGCCACGTTCCCGAAAGATTCGAGAACGCGCAATGGAGTAAGTTTGAGAGGTTGCAGTGACGAGAGACGAAGGGTCCGTCGAGGTTACGAGCTCGTTGGTGAATGTGGTTGAGGTGGTAGCGAGTAACGAGGTGTTCTGCAAAGGTGAGGAGGCGGCGAGAGCAAAGGAAACGCACGAGTCACGAAGCGGGGTGACGAACACAGCGTATTGATTCAGTAGGTTGTCTACCGATTGGGCAAGAGTCGAGAAGCACGCGGACGCAAAGAGAGAGAGTGTGTGTGTGTGTGGGGGGGGACACGGTTGCCTTTCGGCGAGACCAGGCGAGGGGTATTTATACATCGAGTCCGGAGCAAAGAGAGATAGGTATGCTACAAGTAGGGTGAGTAGAAAGGGGGAAAGGAGAGAGGGAAAAAGTGCGAAAGTCGGTCTTGCGACAAATCTGCGCGGCGACGTAGGCAGAGCGTTCGGTGCCCAAAATGAAAACAGTGAGTATATTGTATCCGAGGCGCGACGGCAGGCGCAGAGCCGGAAGGAGAGCGGGGACATTCGATGTCCAATAGCTAAGTAGAAAGAGGAAAAGTTGGCAAGGGAGCGGGAGGTCAAAGACGAAAGAAACAATAAGGGAACGTACGAAAAACGGTCACATGGTCATATACACTGTAAAATGCGAGTCCAGCGAGACACGGCCCCGAACAAGGGCCGACTTACGAGGTGTCGCGTACGTCGTGCGTGACGTTGGAAGGACGGCTGTCGAGTCGGCGCACACTTGTGGTGTTGGCCGGCGAAGGTGGTGGATCCGCGTGGGATTGGCAGCAGAGCTTGAGCTGAGACGGGGACTTGAGGGCCAGAGTTACCGGAAATGGGGAACAATAGAAACTCAAATACACCGGAGCTGCATGAAATCCGAAATCCTTTGTTGTGAACAGAGGGGAGATCGCGTCGCATATGAGATCGGGTCGACCACGGCTGGGAGCAAGTGGCGGTGACGACGAGGGAGGGGTTTCCGTGGCCAACGGCGCAGCTCACCTTACAACGTGCTGCGGGGTTCAGAACACTCAGAGCGAGCTCCTCGTTGAGTGGCATGAGGAGAAGTTGCGGTCGCCCCATCTCCCAGCTCGCCAGTGCGTACTGTCAACGTGTAAGGGCGCAGGCGGGCGAGCGACTCCGGCGACTTGCACTGCCACCATTTCTCACCAACTTGACCAGGCTGTCGAATTGGTGACTGTCCAGTCTGTCCTCAGGTTTGCCCACCGTCCCCTCGTGACTCCACCCAGAGCCAGTTGTCCGGCCGAACAACTGCGGTCATCATCTGTTGGTATGGTGTCATAAAGGTCTTAGTCGCGTCCTCGGCATGCCCAGCTTGGACCAACAGCTTGGCATTATGTGTCTTCATTTTTGGGGTTGATAGCGACCCTTCACCACCATAGTAACAGGATCTGTCGAAGCTGAAAACAGGCTCTGGGCGTGCTGTGTTTGGCGTTGATTGACACTTGTCCCTGTGGCTAAGATATGAGAGGCAGTACTCGCACGGCACCAGGTCAGTACCTGTGATGGCATGCTTGATTCGAACCGGAAGTGCGAGGGGCCACCGGCCAAGTACGGCGCTGCACGCCACACCCGCAGCGAAAAGGGGATTTAGTTTTGATCTATTCCTCTGCGGGGTACCTCGCATCGTTATAACACTAGGACATGGCGAAGTGGCTGGGTAGCGCTACTAGCGCAGCTCAGCAGGGTTACAGTGGCTAAAGCAGACGAACAGCACAGCCGACATGGCTCCACACCAGATGACCAAGCCTTTTGACACGTTCCTTTAGAGACTTGATCTCGGAATTTCGCAAGGAAGGTCGGCGCGCCTGCACAATGTACGATAGCGTAGGGGCGGTGTACCGCCAGTATCACGTACATAAATGAGCACTACTTAGTAGTACTTACCCTCTGAGCGTCGAATTACGAGATCATAGCCGCCATGCCAAAGGAGGACAGTGGGGTCGGGTCAAAGTCTCACTTGCTTCGAGCTCTCCAAAGCCCGTTCTTTATCGGTTCGCCATCATGGCCACTTCGCACTTCGTCCACTGCAGACTAGAGCCCTCTCGGGTCTCCGACAGGCGCCGCTGAGAAAGCGCCAGGGGACCCGTGGCATCTCTCCCAACTAGTACCTGATTGATGAGGTATGATTGAAACTACAGCTGGGAGAGCGAGGTGGTTACGTGTGATAGAGCTTTCTTCCTGAGAGGCTGAGATCGGAGGGGCGATGGTATGATGCGATGAATCCAGTGGCCATCCTCGTTCGAGTCAAGTATGTAGTAGTAAGGATACGATATGACATTGGTTGCCGGGGTAGCTCAGCTGGGAGAGCAACAGACTGAAGCCCCAGCGACAGGGTTTGTATTCTGGAGGTCCCGTGTTCAATCCATGGTCCTGGCATTTTTACTACTGAAGTGTCATCAGATCAATCCAAGACGATCGCGATCAACCGAAGATATTTTTGTGGTACAGTTGCGTGAAATGGTTTTTCTCCTCGTTGGCAGCCAGAGTGCAATACCTTTTTTTTTTTTCCGTTTCGGTTGCGTTCCTCAAGGTCCAAATGGGAGACACTCTGTGTCGAAAAATCTTCCTCACAGGAGTACTGTGCCGGTGTGCGAGTCCAAGGACAGTAGTGTCCAAGCCAAAGGGTCTGTTGATTACGTCAAGCTTTTTTTACATGAGTGTTTTTTTATCTGACCGCGCATCCCTGTCCAAAGTTGTCGTAGCCACAACTTACGCATCAACACTAACATCGCCCTCGATTGCTCACCGTAGATGTCTGGCGAAGCACAATTAGAACTCGGTAACATTTCTGGGGAGGGGCCAGCCATCGGTAAGCCTCCTCATTCAACTGCCTCGCACCACGGGCAACCCCATCAAAATTGTCGTTTGTACAGTAGATGCAGACAATGACAACAACTTGAACACGGCTACCAATATTCCTCGGATGCGTCATTCTTCTCAATCAGAGGCTGTGTATTCCGATGCGTCCGGGGCGCTGTTTCCCATCTACCTACAAACAGCAGATGAAGAAGATACGAAGATGAGCGAAAGCTGGAAAGGAGATGCAGATGGTATACTTGTCTTCGTATGTCGAAAGAACAGTTTCTCTTTTCTTGCCTCCTCATGACCTAGTCCTTATAGACCGGGTTATTCTCCGCTACAGTCGCTGGATTCCTCGGATTATCCTATCAGAACCTTCGACAAAACTCTCAAGACACCTCAGCTTTTTATCTTGCATATATATACCAAGTCACTGCTGCGAGCGGCTCAACCAACCCTGTTTTTCCTATCCCCTCAAACCTCTCTAATCCATCCACATTCTCACCATCCTCATCTGCAATCTGGGTCAATGTCCTCTGGTTTATGAGTCTCATCATCAGTCTCACTTGCGCGCTTTTAGCGACGCTGCTGCAACAGTGGGCGAGGCGATACGTCAGGGTGACCAGGACACGATACAGTCTCCTCAAACGGGCACGAATTCGCGCCTTCTTTGCAGAAGGGTTAGAGAGACGATATTTCTCATTGGTAGTCGAGGCATTACCCGGGCTTCTCCACGCATCCGTCTTTCTGTTCTTCGCTGGCTTACCAATATTTCTGTTTGGGACCAACCAGACAGTTTTTACTGCGGTTCTTGCATGCGTTGGACTCAGCGGCCCTTCCTATCTGCTGCTTACCTTCATGCCATTGGTCTTCCATGACAGTCCATATCATACCCCGCTTTCTACACTTTTTTGGCTCTTACACGTAGGAGTACGGTGCCTATTCCTCGAGTTGTTCAAGCTCGCCGTCTCCTTCGCAGTCAAGATTAAGGTCGAACTTCCCTTTGGCCATCCCTGGCCTACCAAAAGCACTGTACACAATCTCTCCACCCTCGTGGGGACGCAGCTAAAGTGGTTAAAAGGCGGCATGGTCAAAGGGATGGAATCGTATGCCTATGGGTCTCCCTGGCAGATCGATGCCCGTGCATTGTCATGGGCCTTTGATTTTGCGGATGAGGAGGCCGAGCTAGAACAGATCCTTGCGTCCATTCCTGGCTTTTACAAGTCCTCTTTGGTGAAGGATTCTCAGAAGATTCTTTCGGAAGCTTCAGACAAGATATCAGGCGCCATTTTACAATTAATGGGTCGTTCGCTTTCATCTGATCTAGTCAATGAAACAAAGAAGAAACAGAGGAGCACAATGTGCTTGAAAGTGTTCAAATGGATCGAGTCGGGGCTTCTTGCTAATCGGCGCGACAGCTTCGAGGCCAAGTCTTTCACGGCCCTGGTTACCGCACACACGCGTGGACACGATAGACGCTGGTTACCAGCTGTGAAACATCAGCTAGGCTTGTCGGGGCCATCCCCCAGGACGACGACCTGTTATTCTCCAATTTCCTCAACTTTGTCCTGTGGATGCTTTTCCATCACGATTACACTTCTGATTACGAACTCGTCGAAAATGTGTTGACTGCGTTGCAAAAATTTGACCATGACATCACGGCTACCTCGCCCAAGCTTCAGCATCAGTTTTGCTCCATGTGGAATGACATTTTGGAATTCCAGGGGCATTTCGAACAGGCCACCGACTTCATGCTGAATGCCGCGGGGTTCGATAACTGGCAGAGGGCGCGGACCAAAGCACAGAACTTAGTGCGGAACCTGGCGCGAAACATGGAACAGACCCTGGCGGCAGACTTCGAGGGGAACTTCGCGCAGCGCTTTGTGCGCAATCCTACTTCCCTTGTATCGCTAATACACTTCCTTGTCAAAGGCTTCGGCACCTTGTACAGCGCCTTGCATACAATCGATTCTGCCTCTGTCAATACACCTAGTGCCCCAGTGTCTACCGACTCATGGGGTGAGTATCGCCCAGTGGTGCCCATATACCGTTGTGATGACCCGAGTCATCGCCATACTGACGTCCATGATCTGCACGCTGGCGCTGGCGAACCAATTTAAAGATGCTAGTAGGCAAGAGAATTGAACGGCATGTTCCCACAGGGTTCTCTAGTATAGATATGCCCAAGGTTCAATTGCAGCTTTTCCGCACTCCGCACAACTCCTCTGTCTCCCGTATTTACAACCGGATTCCATCTTCCTCGCCTTTCTCTACTACATAAATTCCCACCCCTCCTATGGATACCACGGTCTCCCCCCCTTCCCAACCTTCTCGTCAGCTGGTCGCTCCAATGCCGTCAACTTACCCTACAATGAAGCTTTATGTCTGCTACGTCTTCCATCATGACTCCGAACTTGCCTCCTGTTTTTGTGGGTGCCACCAGGGCCCCTGCCGCCTTGTCATCCTCAATCCACCACCTGCCCCAATTCCATGATCTAGTTGCAGCGAGTTGACGATGTGAAATACACCCCACACATACCGTTTTTCAATCGGGGGATCCCTGGTTGAGGCTGTGACGTTGATGGCTGCCTCAATTCACAGCAGTCTTCCTTCGCTACGAGGTGCAGTGGTTGAATAGCCTTCTCAGTGCCTTTGGCCCCTCCGTGAAGAATGATAATATTGCTGTTTTTTTTTTCTGTGTCGTATTCCTTTCCTGTACTCTTTCTAATGGGCAGCGTGAGTTTTTGCTAGCGGTCTCAAAGGATGTCTTCTCTGAGTACTCCCTACTGCTTCAAGCCATTGTATCATACAGTCCCTTTGTACGATAGATGGGCTTTGTTTCCCTCACATATACTTTTTTTAATAATTCTGGCGTGAATTTGAGTATGCTGGCGGCTGCTCCGTGATGCCCATTGTGTGGAATGAGTAGTGGCGAGACGAGATGATACATGACTGATGACTAATACCTTCGAAGTTTCGAACGCGTCCGAGTCGCGTCACGGTCTTTGGCCAGTTGCACTGCAGATTATTGAAGAAGTTTGACTTTCCGTCAACAAGTCACGCACTGTACAGTGGAGAGGATGCATGTCTGTACACCCTCTGATTACCTTTCCGTCGGTGTGCTGCTAGAGTCTTGGGTTGGGCATGACTGGGATGTGTATTGGAATCCATCCAACGGGGAATCCAACCATCGCACAAAACGGTGAATGACACTAGCTGAGCCACCCTGCTCTTTCTCTCCTGGAAATGCCATTCTTGGTTCCAGGTTCTCGCATGTCCATGGCTCTTCGTACTCCTCCAGTAAGCCCACATTCCACGCCATGTTCACCCGTAAAAGTATACCAACCGTCTGACACTTTCCAGGTCAATTTTCCCGCGTCTCCTCCACAATCAGAGTGCGAGTCTGTGACGCCCCGCTCACAGCCCTATCTAAACACGCCGCCCATTCTGGACGGAGACATATTCGATACAATTCCCTTCTCCGTAAGTACCTATCTCGGAGCGCACCAGCGCGATCCTGAACAACTTTGTTATTGTAGGCGTCGTTCTCGGCGTTCCTTAACTTATCGATTCAAGATGATACCCTTCAGAGCCCCGCCATCACGGCAGACATGGCCATGGTTCCCGTTCAAGATGCTAAGCGCTTTTCGAGCCAGGCTG
>Ga0307510_10003197_pt1 | contig 19025 bp, 12 predicted proteins | sample 12_EM_MG_FD_207224 | JGI IMG/M metagenome (GOLD analysis project Ga0307510, IMG submission 207224) | Populus trichocarpa ectomycorrhiza microbial communities from riparian zone in the Pacific Northwest, United States - 12_EM | ecosystem: Host-associated > Plants > Roots > Unclassified | place...
GCTTCAGAAGTACTAGGGCTTTGGAAATGTACCTTCCGGTTGTTGAGGTATTTCCACTTGGAGTATAGGGTATCCCACTTGATTTGTTTACCGTGAAAGGTAGCAGTTCATTGTATGAAGTCAAAATTGTTGACTTCGTCAAGGTGGAGGATAAGGAATCGAAATTTGCGTGTAGCAAGTGCTTTATTATTCAAGGTGAATTTCCAGGAGGTTCCTACTCCTTCACACCAAATTCCTGGTGTTAGAAAACAAGCAAAGAGACACCTAGTCTCCTTGTAATCTGTGGCAAAGGCTTCAGTGGCGTAGACTGGGATATACGCCTGTTCTTCTTCTATGAGTTCTAGTCAGTGTTCGGGTGGGAAGTTATTAAGGACGTTCTCCCAAGAGCTCATGCAAGGGTGACTGTGTAACTGGGGTTATCCCAACTGTAGAAAATCGTACACACTTTTACCAGACAAGGAGTTCTAGTATCACTATGATGGGTAATGCCTCTATAATCCTCTAGAATACCGTTGATTGTGATCGAAGTACAGTATTTCCAAAAGAACTTATTAAAGGCCCCGATATGCGGAGTGATAGTCTGTAACTCTGTCAAGGGGTGGCAAATATGTTTCTCAGTACGATTCTGTAGAAGGAACAAGCAATGTTGCTTGAAGATGTGAAGCTCTGTGTGATTTCTGGTAGGAGCGGTGACGCCGAGATAGATAACTTCGGGTAGGTAGATTTGTGATGTGGCTCCGACTAGATCTGAATTTCCTGAGATGCTGGTGTGGTGACTACGGGGAGTAGGGGGCAGTGGTTGTTTGATTCTTGGTAATACGTTATATGGTCCTTGTAGGACTTCTTGGATGTGATGTGCCACTGGTACTGTGAAAGGATTTGGGGGTGGGGTTGGCTCTCTATAAACTTGGGGCGATGGAACGTGTTGGGGTCGTCGGTTGACGAAGTTCTGGGTGCGACGGAGTCTTGGTCTTCCTCTTTCGTTAGAGGGTATAAAGCGTCCTCATTCCTGGGCTGGGGCTGAGTGATTTCTCCGGTTACGTGGACTGGCCAGATTGTCGGTTGTAATGGAGACCTTCTATAGGTCCTGCTCTGAAGAATCGGGGGTCCCAGAGGTGGATTCCAAGTGGGGTGGGGGGAGTTCCGGGGTGACGGCTATCGCAACAACAAAGGTCGATTCCGCAGAAACAAAGATCCGGGTTGTCGTTCGAAAAGGTGATCTCTCGGGCACGCTGATATACCGACTCAGGTGTGCTTGGGGGACTGGATTGAGGGGTACCAACCAGAGTGGGGGGTAAAGAACTGTCCACGCTGTCGTGATAGGATGAATCGGTCGAGAGAAGATCTGGTTCCAAGAGGATACGCTGGAAACGTTCCAGGTATTCGGTGTCTTGTCCCTGGGTATTTGGCTGGGTGATGGGGCGGGTAAAACCGGAAGGGGGGTCAATAAGACTAGTGTGGGGGGTAAGGAGATCTGTGGTCCAGGCGCAGTTGTTCCACTGATACGTGAGGATGCGTTCGTCGCTGTAGACGAATTGGTACAAGTGAGTTGAAGTGAATTCTCCGTGTGGGTTTGTCTGGAGTTGAATTTCGTTGAACTCCACTTCAACTTTGGTTTCCGACACGTAAAATCTAGATAGAAATCTGATTCTGTGTCCGGCTTGGATCTGCGTGATAATTTCCGGCCTGTGTGACGGGATGAAGTAGTGCCAGAGAAAGGTTTCATTGTAGAACAAGGAGATCTGGGTAGCTGGGGATTGGTCAAAGTTATGAGCACCAGAGAGTTGCCAATATGCAGTGCAACATCTTGCTGCGTTAAGGATGTTGACAAGTTGGTAATCAATGTAATGATAAAAGCGTTGAGCGCTGAAGAGACGACCAAAGTGGAGGATGTCTAAGAGATCTTGAGGAACCAAGTGATGTTCGCTCCAATAGGTAAGTTGGACTTGTTCCTGGAGATTGGCAATTCTTGGGTAAGTTTGTCTTAAGATTTCTTCACGAAAATTGGCCACTTAAGACAAACAAGGAAGACGAGTTAAAAACCTTTGATCATTTTTACACCAATACGTCCTTTGTAACTTACTAAGAAGTATTACAAAGGGTTTTCTGAGGGGGGTGTAATCGAATCAAAAGGTCTGGCAGGAACTCACGGGGTAGGTACGAAACACAAGAATTGAGGGTCTGTACGTAACAAGTCCGTGATCCGGGTACTGCGATTAACAAAAAGAATCCCCTGCTCAGTGAAATGTAAGTGTCCGCAGAGGATGGCTGTACGACCATCTAAAAAGTCGTACGCAACAAGGGGGACGAGGGCTCCTTCAAAGTGAGCAAGCCAAAGGGGAGGGAAACAAGAGAAGACAAACTTGATCGAGTCCAAAAAGGTGGTCTCGATATAGCTGAATGGGAACTTGGGGGACCACAGGTGCTTGCCTACTTTGGCACAAATGTGGACCGGGGGGAGGGCGCCGTCGGAGTGGATGTGGATAGAGTGGTGGGTGTCGGCGCGGAAGGGAGTGACGAAGTAGGGGGGTGCGTTGGTGTCGAGGTCTTGGGCCCGGGGGATGTGGTTGAGGAATTGGCTGTTGACAAGTTCCTCGGATGAAAACCAGACGTGACGACCCTGCTCGTAGTGGACTGTGTACTGATGAGGGTGGCCGTTGGCAGGGAGGCAAGGCGGGGCGGTGAAGAGGTACTCAAAGGGGCCGACGTCGACTGTCGGGTAAAATACCGGGACAGGGAGAGGAGCGGGCGACGGCGGGGCGGGGGAAGCGACGGTGGCGACGGGTGCGGTGGCGATGGGTGGGGGAATGTTCTCGAGAGGGATGTCCTCGAGTGAAACGTGGTCAACCAAGTCCCTTGTGAGCTGAAAGTGGCTCCAACTGTCTTGGTTGAGCGGGGGGAGGAGGGAGTCGAGTTCTTCCTGGGCGAGGCAGACGACGTGGGCGGCGGTTTCTTCTCTGAGTTGTTCAAGGTCGAACTCGGCGGCGGCGCGAAGTGCCTCCTCAGTGGGCTCGGGAGTAGGTGGTGATGGAGAGCGGACCACATAGGGGTCGATATCAATGGGGGTGGGTTCGAGGGTGTCCGGGTTGATGAGGGTGATGCCGGCACTAGCAGACGAGGTGGAGTATTGTGGGGACTGTGGAACGTAGATGTCGTAGGGGCCCGGACCTGTGGGTGCGAGGAAGGGGAAGCCGGGGACGACGAACTCAAAACGGAGTTCAGGACTGAAGGCAACGGTGGGCGACCAGGGGACGACAGGGGACGATGCGCGGGAGACGGGGGGGTACTGGAGACGGGGGCTTCCGGGGCTTGGATAATTCCAAGTGTTGTGAGGACTGTTGAGGACGTTGTTGACGACCTCAAGGGCGGCGGCAGAGTTCTCCTGGTAGACGGCGTTCAAGTCGGACCAAGAGGCAACGGAGATGGAAGGGGAGGACACTTCCAAACAGTCAGCTTCAACTAAGGAGACTGTTCTAATGTCAGGAACTCACTACTTTATGGGTAGCGAGACTCGACGACGGCACGGAGTTGAAGGTGACTGATCCAAAGGAGCAGCAAGGAGATGTTGAGGAGGAATAAACAGAAGACGAGGAGAGGCGGGAGCAGGTAGACTGTTGAAGATGAAGGGCGGGTTGCTGCTGACGAAGGGGGAGCTTTGAAAGGCTCCAGTGTGGGGGTTGACAAGAGAACAGTCTAAGGACTGTTCACCTAAATTCGTAGGTCTTATATACTAATACAGGGTGGTCTGTGCGCAGTTTAGGGTAGGTATAATTACAGGTAACGGGGGCTGCACAGTCAATGTGCAGTAACTGCGGATTACATGATACATCTCGATTAGGGTCTAGCCCTAATGAGTTGCGTCTTCGTTGATCGAGTCGCGTCGCGTGTTCGTTGATTGTTTAGTGGACACGTCTTGTTGATCGTTCCCACGATCTGCCACGTGTTGATCAACGGGTTAGACGTGCATCCAAAGCGCGTCTTGTCAGGTGACGTTGTTGATGACCAGTTCCTTGATAGGTCATGTGTTATCTTCCCAGGGTCACGGGGTCGTAGGTTCCCAGGGTCACGTGCTGATAAGTCACGTGATGTACAAGTGGCGAAGGGGTCACGTGATGAGTCACGTGTAGGGTCATGTGATATGTTCCCACAGTCACGTGGTCTTGGAGTTATGGGTTTGTAGCTGAGACTGGGGGGCACGAGTACCGCTCGCAACAATAGGTTCTGGTTCCAGTAGGACTTGGTCCTTTGTATGTGATACAAGTGTTTAGTTTGGTTTCGAGTATTTGCTCTTTGGTCAAGAGCTTGTCGTATCCGCTACTAGCCGTCTTGAATGTAGAAAGTTGAATCTAATGTCACTGCCACAATGTGAGGGCAACACTGATTCAGTGTTGGTTTAGGTAATCGGTCCTAACTTGGCGGTATGTCGCATGGATAGCTTAGTGCCAAGTTGTAGTTGATTTCAAAGAAGTGGTTCCCACACTAGATTAACATCCTATTGCCCACTTATAGAGAAATGTAGAAGATGAGAAGGGGAGTTGAATTGACAGGAGATTCAACTTGCCATCTCAGGGACAGCAGTAAGCCTCATTTATACTAAAGGTACAAGGTGACAAATCACTATGTAGTAAGCCAGATACACACTATGACTAAGTACTACTAGGATCAGTAAGCAACTCCAACTAGATCAATAAGCATGTTTACACAGCATCAGTCATTCAATCACCAATCACTACTACCTTACTAAGGGCTGGTTCCCATGACTTACAAAGGCTGATCTTGTGAGTAATCAGAATCACCTAAGGCTGGTCACAGGTTCAATGGTTGGGGTTTATATTATTATGTTGCCATCAGGGGAACAGGCATTCATGTTGTTGTTTGGGAGGGTGTCCGTGCAGCCATTGTGCCTTGCCTATGTGCATCAGTCCTGGTGCTTTGTTGGTCCGTCTCCTTCTTACTATGTGCTTTCGTTCTGGTTGTTGGCTGTTGAGTAGGGTTGGGATCATCATACAAAGTGGTTTGAGTGGTTGGTTAGTTGTGTTATTGGTGGTGGGCATCTCACATGGGTATCTTATGGTTCTTGGGTGGGCAGGGTCTTGGAAAAAATGTGTTTGTGCTATGGTTTACTTATCAGAGGTTACAGTTGGGGTGAATCATTACAGATATTTCATTGGGACACATGGGAGGCATTGTTGCATGTGGCTTTTGCCACTCCTTGCCCCGGTTTCAACCGTGGGAAATTTGCACCTGGTGGTGGTCACAGATCAAGGAGCCCCTGTGTTCAGTCTTTTCTTCCTATGTCCTAATTCATTCCTCCCTCTGTGCTTTAGAGGTGGGTGGCTGTTGCTTGCTTGTTTTCATTCCATTTCCCAACTTGCCCCTCCCTCTGCAGTCCCTGGCTTGTGGGGACCCCTCTTTCCTTCTATGATTCAACTTGCCCCCCTCTGTGGTCTCTTGAGGGCAGCACAGTAAACTTTGGTTTCCTTTTGCCTCACTTTTTTTGATAGTTGGTTATTATTTTTTATGCTTGAGTAATTGATAGTACTTTTTCAACTTGGTACACTTAATAGAATAGTGTCTCTTGAGAAAAGAGGAAAAAGCAAAATAAGTTGAATCAAGGTGTGCCAAGCCTGCCAAAATGATGAGAGATCCCAGAAAGTGGACAAAAAAAGTCTCAGAAAGAGACAAGGTGTTTTCCTGATGGGGAGCTTGAGTCTTGAAGCTTGAGGCCTTGAGGTCGCCTGTTCAAATCTCTCCAGGGTACCCACTACAGCCCATAGGGTATATGGCGTTTTCTATTACCCCTGACGCTAAGTACCTTGCTACAACGTGCAAAGTATGATAATAATGGGCATACAATAGGAAATTATCTTACCAATCCTACTTAACATGGACTCTCACACATGTGGTTGTGATCTGCGGGGTTGCCTGAGGTACCTCGTCAGTGCTACACTGTGAGAGCATCCATGCAAGATCTATATGGCCACTCTCCCATGCCAAATTCAGCGCAGTCCACCCGTCCTCCCTCTGGGCTGACACGTCGGCGCCGCCCTCTATGAGCATCTGTGCGAGATCTACATGGCCATGAAGGGATGCGAAATGCAGCGCAGTCCACCCGTCCTCCCTCCGGGCTGATACGTCGGCGCCGCCCTCTAGGAGCATCCGTGCAAGATCTACATGGCCATGTCGGGATGCCAAATGAAGCGCAGTCCACCCGTCCTCCCTCTGGGCTGACACGTCGGCGCCACCCTCTACGAGCATCCATGCGAGATCTACATGCCCATGAAGGGATGCGAAATGCAGGGCAGTCCACCCATCCTCCCTCTGGGCTGACACGTCGGCGCCGCCCTCTAGGAGCATCCGTGCGAGATCTACATGGCCATGTCGGGATGCGAAATGCAGCGCAGTCCACCCGTCCTCCCTCTGGGCTAACACGTCAGCGCCACCCTCTACGAGTATCCGTGCAAGATCTACATGGCCATGTTGGGATGCGAAATGCAGGGCAGTCCACCCATCCTCCCTCCGGGCTGACACGTCGGCGCCGCCCTCTACAAGTATCCGTGCGAGATCTACATGGCCATGTCGGGATGCGAAATGCAGCGCAGTCCACCCGTCCTCGTCCTGTGCTGACATGTTGGTGCCGCCCTCTACGAGCATCCGTGCGAGATCTACACGGCCATCTTGGGATGCCAAATGCAGCGCAGTCCATCCGTCCTCCCGCTGGGCTGACACGTCGGCGCCGCCCTCTACGAGCATCCGTGCGAGATCTACACGGCCATCTCGGGATGCGAAATGCAGCGCAGTCGACCCATCCTTCGTCTGGGCTGACACGTCGGCGCCGCCCTCTACGAACATCTGTGCGAGATCTATACGGCCATCTTGGGATGCCAAATGCAGCGCAGTCCACCCGTCCTCCCTCTGGGCTGACACGTCGATGCCGCCCTCTACGAGCATCCGTGCGAGATCTACATGGCCATGTCGGGATGCGAAATGCAGTGCAGTCGACCCATCCTTCGTCTGGGCTGACACGCCGGTGCCGCCCTCTACGAGCATCCGTGCAAGATCTACACGGCCATCTTGGGATGCCAAATGCAGCGCAGTCCACCCGTCCTCCCTCTGGGCTGACACGTCGGCGCCGCCCTCTACGAGCATCCGTGCGAGATCTACATGGCCATGTCGGGATGCGAAATGCAGCGCAGTCGACCCATCCTTCGTCTGGGCTGACACGTCGGCGCCGCCCTCTACGAGCATCCGTGCGAGATCTACACGGCCATCTTGGGATGCCAAATGCAGCGCAGTCCACCCGTCCTCCCTCCGGGCTGACACGTCGGCGCCGCGCTCTACAAGCATCCGTGCGAGATCTATATGGCCATATTGGGATGCCAGATGTAAAGGTGTTGATGATGCCTCATCGAATCTCCGAGAATTCACACCCTCTGGGTGCTCAATGGCCAAGATCTTCGCAATGTCATGTAGACCACAAAAAGCGGCATAATGTAAGGGGGTACCACAGGGTGGAGACGGCCCTTCAGCCCGTATCCCTCGATTCCAGGAGGGTACTGTCGGGTCATGTATCCAGAGCCAGATAGAAAGATGTGGTTTCGTCTCGTCAAAGAGCTGCTTCATCCCTTCTACTGTATCTTGCGATACTCCACCTAAGCGGGCATGCTCCAACCAGTGCTGCGCTGCGTATTCAGCGAGAGGAAATTCCGTCAGACTCTGCCTGGTAATGGGTGTTCCCAGGTGCAATAGCATACCCAGACATGCTTGGGCAACCAAGCTATGAGCAGGTGACATAGAAACATGGTAACGGCGAGAAATATTGTCGTGTTTTTCGGCAAAGCGGCTAGACATTAAGAATTCTTTCACGGTGAAGTGAGAGAATTGTACGACTCTGGAAGTTCCAAGCCGCGTTTTGACATTGACAACGGAAAGTAATGTGGAGCAAGCAGATAGTATTGCTTCGACCGGATTTTTCAGGCGCCAGTTCTTGTGAAATTTCGGATTTGCCCCCGACTTGAAATCGAATGCCAGAATTTCCGCCAGTTCCTCGACTCGGAGCGGCCGGGAAGCCACTATGACACAGATGAGGAGTCGTTTGGCGGATTCCCACTTTGGTTCTTGAATCTCTCGCAAAGTACGCTCATATGTCTCATCAAGTGTCGCCGGCAATCCGCTCAGAATATCCTGGATATATCCTGGGAAGCAGCTGGCGAGGTATGCGAGCTGGCAATCTACCCATCTGAACCTATTGGATGTCCGGGTGAGATAGATAAAAGAGATGAGGTATAAATGCCTTACATCCCATCCGCTTTTTTTGTCAGCACATCAATCACGAGTCGCTTGTGCTCCGGATTCCAATTTTGCATGTTTTTATTTGTCTCAACGATCGACTTGATATACTTTATGATGTCTGCTTTTTGTCCGTTTTCGTCGTGTAAGGAAACGGAATGGAAAGCTAGAGGCTCGAGGACAGTCTTGATGTCGACCTCGGGTCGGCTCGTGACGCATATACGCACGTTTGGGAGTCGTGCCTCGACGAGGTCCTCCAAAAATGATAAGAGCACCTCGCGGGGGGACGACAGAGAAGATGTGCTTGGACATTCATCCAAGGCATCTATGACCAGATAAACTGGTCGTGGTTCTGGGCGCTTCAATATGTTCATCAAACACTGGACAAGTTTGTCGTCGCCGGGACTTTGGGCACCATTGCGGTGTGTCGAATAGAAAGTGGACAGGATATCGTAGTAGGAGTCGGACTGGTCGCACAGCTGGAATAAGACCGATGAAAGTAGCCCAGTGAGATCCTTCTTTCTATCCTCCCTGAAATCGTGGAAAAATATTGCAAGTGATGCGAGCCCGGATTCCTGCATTGTTTCGATCTCCTCGATAACCGCGGAACTAACCAAACTGTAAGTCCTCAAGACAAAATAATGGAAAGTTGAGCGTACCAAAGGACGCTCTTCCCAGCGCCCGCTACGAACAAGGGAGGGCATCAGTCTCTGCGAACGTGTATGCGCTGGGCGACAACTGACGTTTCCCAATGATCCATAAGAGGGAACTTGGTCCCGAATTCCTCCATTCTGAGAGCGTGTTGCCCTTAACGAACCAATCACCAGTCTCGCTGTGCCGTGACTTGCGCGCGATGTTGAAGTTTTTCCAAGGATCAGGTGGAGAGAGCCACTTTTGAATATTAGACAATAACTCGTCACCTGCCAGGTTATCTCAGCCTTTCAAGCAGCAATGCTAATGTCAGGAGATAACTGACGTTTCGACTTGTTCACGTCACTTGTCATTCGGTCTAGCACCCAGTCAGAAACGGAACTCGATCGTTATCGCCGGCAAGCCGAAACGTACCGAGGACATTTCGGACACCGTCAGTGGACGCTTTGTTATCTTGGAGTAGAAACGTATTCAATGCACGGCGAATTACAAGCCGAGGGCGTTCACTCACCCTTGACAGCCATGAGGGTCTGAGCTTCGACAGCCCGACCTTCTTCTTGTAGGAGGCGGTCAAGCCTCTGACGTGCTTTGTCGATATCCTTAACCCCGAAAAAGTTCTTCACCAATTTGACTGCGTCACATTGAGTAAAGTAACATATTAGCGAGGAATGACTCACGCCCACGTCGCTTCTTGAGCTTTTGGGTCACCAGAGCGAGCGTGGAGAATAGCTCCACCATCAACTTAACTACAATCTCGTCCACTGCAGGCATCGAGTCAGACGTCTTGACATACATTCTGAGACGATTGATGAAATATTGAATCGACTCGAGCATGTCGGCGAGTGCGTCGCAACTCGCGATCACGCCACTGGCCGCCTGGTTGACCTGGACGTCAGAAGGATATCTACGGATGAACCTAGGAATGGTACATACGACTAGTAGAACACCGAGAGTAGAATTTATTGCTTTCGTATATGGCAGCAATTCCTGTAAAAATGGTAAGAAATGCAAGACAGGCCTTCAGGACTTTTTGGCATACCAGGCCTGCGCCGTCAGCAGCGGATGCGAGGGCAGAAATCGGGGCTAAAATTGATACAGTAGCCCTGATAGACCTGAAGATCCTATCACGCTGTTGAAAATCATTGAAGGCCTGCGTTTTGACTTGTAACAAGGTAGTAATGTCATCGATGGTGTGGCAAAGCTGTAGTTCTTGGATAGCGATTGAATCTTTCCGGTCGGCCAATATGACGCCGGCCCATTTCTCGTACTCCTGTAGGGCAGACTCTAGAAGCGCTTGGAAACGATCCGATCCTGGCTGATGTGTCATTTCACGAGTAGGAAAAGGATGGGGTGTGTGGGAGAAGGATTGGTTCTCGATGTTAGTACAATGGCGAGACTGCGGGGCGTGGTGGGCAGAGGGTTGGGGGACGAGCGGAGGTCAGGGACGATATATTTCGTATTCGCACGCAAACACGAGGTGATTGAGTTTGATTGGTCGGTTGATCGGTTGAAGTAGATGGGCGCAAATTGGGGTCGAGCGCCGAAGAGTTTTAGTCCCGCATATAGAAAGCCCGGAAGGGTGAGGATGTCGGTCGTCCCGGGGGAAATAAAACGACAGATAATCAGTGCAGTAGTGAGTGGCCGCGGGAAGGAGAATACAGTACTGTAGAGTGTTTTTCCGACTGGTTAGTTGCTTTCAAAGTTTGCCTCTTGCTTAGAGATATTGAACGGGCCCGAAGGGAAAGGAAATATGATTTCGATTAGGGTGAAAAATGAATCCTTGGAGGTCTACTGTATACTGTATAAACAAACAGGATGTAGCAATGATTGAAAAGCGCGAAGTTCACCAGTACTGTAACATAGGTCAGGTTGACCTTTTAAAAAAAATTATTGTCCCAGGCATACGACTACAAGACATATTAACAGAACTAAATAGTTGAAACTAAGGAGGACGGTCAATGAATACATAAACGGCAGAAGAGTAGGTAGGTAAAATTTAGTAGAGGGGTACGAAGAAAGGGGCTTTCGACGAAGGAAGAGATAGGGCAGCGCCTGCTGCCGACTCGGAAGTCAAGGTTCTCACGGGGTCTCTGGGTGCCCGAGCAAAGGGCGAAGGAGGCCTGTAGGAATTTACAGAGTCTAATGCCTTCCAGTTTCGTCCCAAAGATTTATGGGAGTCGAAGATACGAGCACGGGGCGACGTGTACGTGTTTGATGACAGGCTTGCCTCATTGCAAGGGGCCTCGGGATCGGACGCAGCGGAGAAATTATATTTGGTTATGTTTGATCGTGTTTTGTTCCAATTGTTGCGAAGAGAGTTGAGTTTGAAAATTGTTTGAAATTGGACAGTTTTGGATGGTTTTCTGGGGCCTTCGACGTGAGTGAAGCCTGGGCCACGATGCGTGCTTTGTACTTCTGTACACTGCCATTTGGTCCACATCTACGACAAAGTGCCCACTTACTACCGATAACCTTTCAGCCTTCCGGGCGCGGGACTACATCGTAAACCCCCATCTGCTGCAAGTTCCGGATTTCGTCCAACACTCGAAGACAGCCGGTGCGGTGACTGAAGGCGCCTGCTTACTCGACTTGTACTGGCCCGGGCGGCCCGAACACATCCCCACTGATGCAGTCCTCCATACGCATCTCCGACAACGTACACATGCGATTCGTGCGAGCATGCAAAGTCCACCCACAAGCCAATTCGGAACAAGCGCGTTGCACCCCAGGCGGACAAATTTGGTGCGGAAGTCCACTCAGACGTGCGCCCCTCTCCTGTCCAGAGTCTGGGGGACAACAGATACCATTGTCACATTCACACACCACCACACGCACTACATGCGCATCACCCTCCTTCGCACCAAAGATGAGGCTCTCGACGCCTACGAGGCATTTGCTGCCTCGGCCGAGAACTAACATGGGGCGGATCAAGCGTTTCCGTTCCTGTCGTAGGGGTGAAACCACCAGGACAGAACTTGACACATTCCTTAAAGGACAGGGTATGGAGCGTCGCCTCACTGCACGCGACATGCTATAGCACAATGGAGCTGCGGAATCACAGTGGGATCACCCGACCGCCGTCTCCTTGAGCGTGTCCCCGCTATCCTCCACCACAGGCGCCTTCCCAAAAACTCTGGGGCGAGGTCATCCATTTTGCCTTGTGGGCCTGTGGCTCAAGCGCTCAAGAACTGGCCCTCCACCCGAACCCTAGGTGACATCGCCCCATATCAACGCCTCCACTGCGAGAAGCCTAACCTTGCAGGACTGTCCGAGTCGGGCCAGCTCGTCTAGGTGCACAGTAGCACTGGGACCAAGTTCGACGCACGAGGAATCGAGGGTCGATGGGTTGGCTTCAACAGCGCGAGCACACATGCTCAGTGCTCACCGCATTCACTGGCCTGGAAAGAACTCGGTCTCATTCGAGCGCAACCTCATTCAGGCCGACGGTCCTGAAAATCACCTTCCTCTTCCCAGCTAAGGGGGAACAGGATATCTCCAGCACACCGGCCATCTAGCCACAATTCAGCCAGCCAAAGGAAGAATTACTCAGCGCCGTCACCGACACCACTAAAGTCGACTCTGTCTCTCACACTCCCGCACCCACTCAGTCCGAGACCCCGACTCCGACAGCATCGCGCCCAACAACACGCTCTGTGTCACGAACGGCCAATGCGTCCAGCACCGGTGATGGGATGCCTACACGTGTTAACACGTGCGCGGATGCACAAGGCTCTCCCAACTGCGCCCAACTTCAGGGGAAGTCATGGGGAGTCGACTTTTCACTTCAGCTCCGATAATAACCATGCTGATTCGCTTTCCATGTTGATCTCGATCAAGAGATGATAGTTGATGTACAGGAAGCCGGCGGCGACCCGAAGACGCTTCATGAAGCGCCATCTCACCCCGACCGGCCCCGCTGGAAGGATGCAATGGATCGCGAGGTGGAAACTTTAGAGAAGGCTGGGACCTGAATCACAGTCTCACGCTTGCCCAACAAGAATGCTGTTGGCAGGAAATGGGTTTTCCGCATCGAACGCAACGCAGATGGCTCTAGGTCACTGTAAAGTCCAAAGTGTCGGAATTTCGGTAGGTAAAATGTGTGAAAAATGATGAAAAAATGGTGAATAAACAATGAATAAATGATGGAATAAATGATGAAAAAAAATGAAAAATGACTGAAATTTTCAGTAGTTTATCACCCAAAATTCCAGTGAAAGTGCAACAGGTTCATGCATTTTGTAGGGGATCTTTTGTGTGTTTCCATTGATTTTTTCACACATCTTTTCATTGATTTTTCCATATATCTTTTTTCATGCATTTTCATTCTTTTTTTTTCACACATTTTTCATTCTTTTTTTCACCAGAATTTTTATTGAAAATAAATTTCAAATTTAATTACTTGTTTACCAATAACTCTCCAATTACTCGCCATCCAATTACTCACCATCCAATTACTTGCCATCCTCAGTAGTGCTGTTCTCAAGATCTATGTTACAATCCTGGGCCCTACCACCAATTTTCTGCTATTTTTCCACCATTTATTTTGCACTCTTGGTCACTCGTTCCCCACTCATTCCCTCACACGCCGCTCAGACCGTCATCGAATCACCTGACAAGTCACCTGATGGGTCACCTGACCATTCTGCAGTCAGATATCACATGCCATCACTCCGCAGTCCGCAGCACTCCGCAGCATCACCATTTAACCTATTATGGATTGCCAGCTCATTGCCATATCATGATGGACCACCAGCTCATGATAAAGCTATACTTAGAACTGCCAGCTCATGATGAACCTTACTATACGTGACAGTATTATTCTGTGACTCCTGTGACCCATTACTTCTCACTTGTATATAAGCACTCGTACTTTTAGCAGTTGGGCCCTAAGCCTAACTTGGTTTTCAATCCAAGACTTGTAGCTTCCACCCAGGACTCTCAGAGTCAACAGCCCGAAACCTCAGTCGCTTCAATCCCCCCTTGAAGCTCTCCCCTTTCATCATCTATCAGAACACTCAGGAGTCGCCCTTATCATCGGGGACTTACTTGTTATACTGCATAGCCAACCGGTACCGCGCTACTCACATGATCATTGCCTTAGGAGGACAACCCACTAAGCAATCCCAGTCATCGCCAAACCAACCCACGCACGTCGCGTCTTTAAGGCCCTTGGACCTTAACAATCTAAGTCATTGCCAAAATGATGTCAGGGGTCAGTCTGGGAGCACCAAATGTATTTGCACTTACCCTCAGCTTCAGCTGCCTCACGCTCCCTCTGACTTTCATAATTCCTCAGGTAGTGGAGATGTTGTTTGAGGCATTCAGTAACAGGCCAATAGCCCACAAAGTTGTTGAGGAACTCATGGTCCTTCCTAGCCTACAAAATACAGGTCAGTTTGCAAGAATCAGATGAAAAAAAAAACTTACCAATTGGATGACGACACTGATCAATTCCTTATCTTGGTAGGGCCAAGTGGTCTTGGGGTTAAGTTTTGCAGCTGCTGCATAGCGTCTTACATCATGCTATAAAAATGCATGGGTCAGAGACAAATACACTTTGCAAGAAAAAAAAAAAAAAGAAAAGAAAACTCACACAGAATCTCATGTACGTCAGTTTGCCATCTACACCTTCAAGGCCCATCAAAGCTCGAAGGGTTACTTTCTTCTTCCATTGTGCTGGGCATTCAACTTGGACACAAGCCCTGCAGGGGCCATTAGCCACTTGCTCTTGGACAAGAGAGCTGCTGGGGCCATCAGCCGCTTGCTCTGGGACAAGAGCTTCAGTGGGGACATCAGCCACTTGCTCCAGGACAAGAGCTTTAGTGGGGACATCAGCCGCTTGCTCCGGGACAAGAGCCCTGCTGGGGCCACCAGCCGCTCGCTCTTGGGCTGCTCTGAGCTCATCTCTTGCAGCAAGGAGCTGAACTAAAAAAAAGAAAAAGAAAAAATAAATAATGACGTGTGCACAAGACGCGTTGAATACTCACATTCTAAGAACCTGATATCATTGGCATCAAGACCCAGATCCTAAACACCCAGGACAGGACTGCCCGCGGCAGGGACAACAGGGTGGACTGAGGCTGGGACAGTAGCCACAGGAGAGTGATTCCCCTTACCAGGAGCGATGTGCTCCCCAGAGGTGGCACTCTGGGCAGATGATGCCCAGGTCGATCCCACCGTCATTGGTGGCCCTGCCACAGCCTTCTTCCTGGCTCCAGATCGGGTGTTGCAGGCCATTAGAACAGTGTGGAACAAGTCTAAATGAGTTAAATGGGAGATGGGTGAAGACTGACAACACACCAATGCCTATCTTATAAGTTGTCAAGTGCTGTCTCACCTTTTTTTTTTTTTTTTTTTGAGAGCGCTGTATTTGAGAGGAGTCTATGTAGTAGGCACCAAATAGACTTTATCTCATGAATAAGTGATGAACGGCAGGAGGATATGACCAGCCCTGTTCATTGTGCTATAGCCGGACCAAGGTCTGGATGTGAGGGGAAAAATGCCTTTACGCACACCCCTGGGTTAGGGGTAGTGTGGGGCTCAAAACATGATGTCTTCCCACCCATCAGGTGGGCCCATCATGCAGTCCTACCCACTAAAACCTCACTAGACTGCAGCCAGTTTGCTGTTTCCTTTTCTTTACTCAGTATGGGTCCCCAGGTTTCTTTAATTAGTTTCGTGAAGTTGTTGTTCCTCTTGATTATCGTCGCGGTTACCTTATTGATGGTGAGTCTTTTGTTGATTGCATGGTACCATCTTGTTCTTATTTCCCCTTCAGATAGCGGCTTTTCTTGTATAACTCTTTCACATCTCAAGACCCATATCAAGTACACCGATTCTGATAGGAGGGTTTGGAGGAGTCGGGTCAGGCCCTGGTGCGTTATCTTCTTTTGATGTTGCGGGTTGTGTCCTCTTGGTCTGTCCGATTGTAGGTTGATGCGACTGCATCCTAAGATTGTCCCCAGGGTGATCTCGGGCCATGGGATGTTCCGGTGTGGCCATAGGTTCCTTGCAAGTCGCCATATGATCTGTATGTTCTTTTCCCTGCATTGTGTTTGTATGTGACTCATCGATTCTGTTTCGTTGCAGGACGCGCATGTCTCCCATTCCTTGTAACCTTCTATGTTTCTCCAGTACTTTCCGATTAGGTGGGTTCTATGTATTGTTTTGAAGAAGAACTGTTGGATGATCAGTCTAATCACCTTCCTCCTTGTGCCTTGCCATATCGCGGCGTTGGTTTCTAGTTCGCCTGTTATTCTCTTTATTGCCATGTGGGTGAGTTGTAGGTTTTCTTTGGAGGTGTTCCTCGCTTCCGGTCGTTTCCTCTCTAGGATTCCTCTATATGCAGTCGCCTGCATTAGGGTCGACAGCCTCGCTCCTTGGACGTCGAATTCCTTAGGGATCTCCAGGTTCAGCGGGTCTGGGACTCTTTTGTTCGCTCCTTGTTTCACCAAGGTATCACCCCCTTCGTTACCTTGGACTACGTTGTGTCCTTTTACCCATTGCAAGGTTGTCCTTGCAGATCTGTATCTCATCAGGTGTGCCACTTTTTTGAAGAATTCGGCATTTTTTATGTCAATCCAGCCATCATTCTCCCAGTTTTCCAGGTGAGCTGTCAGTCCTTCAATCACGTATTTGGAGTCTGTGTGTATCTTGACCAGTTGGTAGGGGGGTATCATCTCCATTGCTGTGACAACCGCAGCTATCTTGCCTACTTGGTTGGACTGGGCGTCTCTGGATATTCTTAGGGCACGGTTTCTTGGGTCGTCCTGACCGAACCAGATTCCGCTTCCGCATCGTGCGTTCTTCTTACCATTGTTCATGCAGGCGCCGTCGGTGTATACTTCAGTCTCTTCGCATCGTGGGATTGGGCCTTGATGTTTATACCGGCGTGTCATGTGGGTGGAGTTTCTGTCTGGGTCTGTGAAGATCCGGAAGCACTCAGCGAGGCTCTCTTTGCATGTGATTGATGGATCGAAGGTGATTACTCCGTCGCTTTGTCTGGCTCTCTCATTCCTTAGTTTTCTTGTTCTTGTTAGGGACAGCCCATCCGGCGGTTCTTGCTTCGTTGGGTTGTGTTTGGGGGGGATGAGGTTCAGCCTGGTAAGGGCTTCTGTGGCACACTTGTGCAGGTTCCTGCATCCTAGGTTCTTGTCACTTGTACACTCTCAGCATGTGCAGTTTCGGTTCTTTTGGTGGGTCGGGTGCTGGGCCAGGTGGCAAAGGCACGCTGATGTTTTAATTAGGTCGGCCACCTTTGTGACATCGTGCTTTTTTAGGAGGCATTTTGCCGTTGCGTTGGTTATGGGTTTTTTCTTGGCAGAGAGGTGGTACCATGCAGGTAGTTGTGCCAGGAGGTGAGGTGTTAATCTGATTGCTGCGAAGTTGATCTTATACTTTCGTGCTGTTTTTAGCATTCTCTTGATATCCTCGTTTAGGCATTTAGCTCTTGGGCCTTTGAGCGGGGCCTTCCAGGTTTGTAGGAACGGGTTTTCTCTTGCTTTCTTAACTGAGTGGGATGGTGCCATGGCGAGTATGATGTGGTCCGTTACGGTTGCCCATTTCTGGCATGATGGGGAGAAGTTTAGGTACGTTCTCAGCCAGACAATTTCAATTGCCTTGTTTCTTGATTTGATGTCAAGGATGTTCAAACCTCCTTTGTGGATCAGGCGTCTGAGGGCATCCATGGCTATTCTGGGCCTTGTCTCGTGTTCCCATATAAAATTACTTATGATTTTCGTCAGTGCGTCTTCAATGTGTGATGGCATCCCTTGGGCTTTGGCTAAGAACTGTGTATGGCCGCCTATAATCGCTTGTGTGACAACACATTTCCCGTTGAGTGTGAGGTGCGCCTTTGTCCAGAGGTCCAGCTTGGTTTTTATGGTGTTTAGAATCGGTTCCCAGGGGGTCAGGTCATTGGTGTCGTTGCCGATCCACGCACCGAGGATTCTCACCGCTTCCCCATCTTGGGCGATTCTGACATTTGGGGGGAGGGGGTTGACGTCAAGTGCATTAATTTTCCTGGTTTCCACTACTGTTCTTCTGTGGGATCTTTTCCCTAATGGTATGATTTCGGTTTTCTCAATGTTGAACCTTGCTCCTGACACCTCGCACCATTTATCCAGAGTTCGTTGAATGTGGTCCAGCCTGTCATCCTTGTTCAGGAAGAGGTTCGTATCATCAGCAAACAGTGTGATCTTGATTGCGTCTTCGATGCCGGGGACCATGATCCCTTTGATATTCAGGTCTGCGCGTATACAGCATGCTAAGGGTTCTATTGCCAGGTCGAAGAGGGGGCACGAGAGTGGGTCCCCTTGTTGGACACCACGCCTCACCTTGAAGGTTCCACTGAATACCCCGTTTATCGCAACTTTGGTGTGGGCATTACTGTATAGGGCCTGGATCGTTTTTATGAATGGTTGGGGGAGGTGGAACGCTTCCAGCGTTTTCCATAGGTAATCATGCCTTATCTTATCATAGGCTTTTTCTTGATCTAACACTAGTATTGCCCCATCTTCCTCTGTCACTTCCGTGTAGTTCAGGATTGCTTTCGCAAGACATATGTGGTCAAAGATTGACCAATTTGGGATGAAGCCTGCCTGGTCCGGATGCACCAGTTGGTTGACGTGGTTGAGTAGTTGTATTGCCAGAACCTTGGTGAGTAATTTATAATCGGTGTTTAGTAAGGTGATTGGTCTGTAGTTGCAGATTTCAGTGGGGTCCTTTTTCTTGAATAATGGGCACATCCAGCCCGTTGTAAATTCGGTTCTGTCATCAACACCGTGCTCTTGTACGTCCTGGAATAGGAGCATGAGAGCTTTGATGTAATCAAAGCTTGGTGTGTTTCTGTGTCATAGCTTATTGTGACACTTTTCCAGGATTTTCCATAGCTCGTAAGGGCAGCCATCCAGGCCTGTTGCTGTCCCATCCTTTGTGCATTGGAGCGCCTTACTAACCTGTTCCTCATTGACCTTCCAGCTCATTGTGGATCTTTCAGGTTCCTCTAGGCATTGATTCTCAGGTATTTTGTCCAGGATGCTCTCGAGTCTTGCATCATATTCTTCAAGGGTCATATGCTGGTTGAT
>Ga0307510_10003198_pt1 | contig 19023 bp, 11 predicted proteins | sample 12_EM_MG_FD_207224 | JGI IMG/M metagenome (GOLD analysis project Ga0307510, IMG submission 207224) | Populus trichocarpa ectomycorrhiza microbial communities from riparian zone in the Pacific Northwest, United States - 12_EM | ecosystem: Host-associated > Plants > Roots > Unclassified | place...
CCCGAAAAGGCAACTCGAACCTGACGACGCTTTCCCTTTGGAAGCTCCGAGATCGTCCAGTCCGCCACTGCGCGGCGATACCCAAATCGTCAAAGAGCAAGCACGTGACGGACTGGTCACGAGTCTAAGCGACCTCTCTGGGACCGCAAATTAACCTCTGGGATACCAAACTAACCTCCGTGGTTTACGTAACCCTAACGACAGGTATGTCGTTTCCCTATTTTTCCTACGGCGTTCACTCATTGAAAGACGAGAGATATTGCAGGCAACAATGTATCTCGGTTATGAATACCCATCTGAGAAGAAGAGACGATGAAACACGCCCCAACTTGGGCTCTATCTCTGCTGATTCATCTTGACCCGATCCCGTTCGGGGATAGCGTACAACTGGGCTTTTCGTGGGTTTATGAAGTCCTCGACTTCGGATATTCGGGGAGAAAATGCGTTGAGATGGCTAGCAATATAGTGAGACTGTTGGGGAAGCGTTTCTACTTCTGGGGCTTCCACGCCGGTGCGAGGAGTACTTGGATTCTTCCTCCCTTACTAAAGCTTTATCGCTAAGCGGGAAGTTCTACTCCATTATCTCCCCGCAATATCCAGGATACGTCACCCTCCGCTTCTATCGGCCGGTCGAGGTTACTCCGGTTTCTGCGCGAAACACCCCTCCTGGTCTTCGCATCACATCTCCAGTCGACCTACCCTCCGCAGTCACGCTGTTTGGCTCTGAAGATCAAGATCTTCCACACTTTCGTATCCGGGTGGTCTCGAAGACGGAGAATATCTCGGATAAATACTGCGGCAAGCAACCCGGTGATCTGTTCCAGACCAACCTGGACCTGCCTCTGCAAGATTAGACACGCCGGTGTCGATTCCGAACCCATGAAGGCGGCGGTTACCGTGATCGAGTCCGCGCCGTCGGAGTCGTGGCAGTGGAACCTCCTTTGCCGCTCGGACTTCATCTCGTGCGGAGGCATCATATCCACGAAAGAGCGTCTGAGGACTACTCTTAGACGCACGTTCAACTGAGAAACAGGTTCATGACCGGATTCTCTCGACACCCACAACGGTCATCGCGGTTATCAGGCGCCTTGAAGAGCTTCAGTGCCCAAACACCGCTGAAGCCGTCATATCCTGGGCCCGAATCCTCGGTGTCGTATCCCCGCTGGAGCACGACACTTTGTGGTTGGTCCAACGCGATTCACTTTGGTTCTATAAAGTTCATGGAATACGACATCTGGCCGCCTTCAGACGGCACACCACCGACGCGACTATGTCGATCTCGCACGCGAGCTTTCGCGTAGGACGCCACGGGGTATCCCTGCCTCAAACTCAAACGGCTGAAGGACCTCTAGAGTTCGTCCGTGAGAATTGGACCGAACTCTTCGTCTCTCAGGCTTGTCAATTGAGGTTTTATCATCTGTTTGGGTATGACCGTACGATATGGAACGAGGCGGGGAGATGGACACGGCGTTGGGAAGTTCCGTAACGCTACAAGTATCCATAGGATTAAGATATGTTGTATAATTTTCCCAGGAGTGGGTCCCTTGTGCCTACTTGTTGATGACCACACCGTCTGAGATGCATGCGTCGCTGAGGGATCCGTCAACCGAGTGAGTGACAAACGTGGTGGTCAAACCTCTGGCCAAAGTGAAACCCTCCTCGTTTCATCGCTTCGGTCGTCGGTTGTCGGCACTGCCGATTATAACATAACTAGAACATATACAGTCATAGGTAACCAGTACCCTACGAGACGGACATATTCAACGGAGGCACGGCACAAGAAAATGGGAGGATACAGATCACGAACGAACGCCAAAACAACAAATATGAAACGATACATGTGGGCGGATGAGATAGATAAAGAAGGTGGGATTCTTGCAATGCGGAAAAAGTGGGGAGGCATAGGACAGTATCTGTATCAGCGTACTTGATGCATCCCAAGAACTCGAGGCAAGCGTCGAAGCCATGATTCAGATTTAGCGGCCTTGTCTGAGAACGAAGAATCAATAAACACAAAAAGCGGAACGATTGTGAGGAGCTCACCGTCGATCAGCTGGAGGAACTCCTTAGTTAGCCTCAAGTCGTCTGCGGCCCCGAGCTTCTCGAACATCTCCACAGCGCTCGATGCCTCAGGCCTTGCCTCCCCAAATCTATGTTGTCGATGCCAAAGCCGAGCCTGCAGCAACGTCGCATAGGCAAGAGAGTATGTGTCATTGTTGTTGGTCGCGTGCAACTTGGCTTGTTCAACATGGGCGTGCGCGTCATCAATCCTGCCTTTGCTGGAGGACAGGATCGCCATAGAGTATTGAGTCTCAAACAGTAGATTGGGCCAGTTGAAAGTGGTTGCGATCTCGAGGGCAACCACCAAATGGTGAGCGGCTTTCTTCGCCTGGAACTTGGAGCAATATATTAAGCCAAGAAGGGTATGACATTTGCAGACCCAATATTCTTTGCCTTCCTCTCGAAAGAGATCGATCGCACGGATTGCGACTTCTTCTGCGTCATTGAGCTGCCCATCGTAACGGAGCAACAAAGCGAGGTTTCCCAAACAATGTGCTTGTTCCACCGTGTCACCGAGCCGTTCATAAATCCCTGATGCTTCTTTCGCCTGTTCTATTCCTTCCTTGAAAAGATCCATCTTCAAGTGGACATCAGATAGGTACTTCAATGCCCGAGCGAGTTGGCGGTCGTCCCCCTGCTCTCGAGAGAGCTTTAAGGTGTGAGTGAGAAGGCGTTTGCGTTCTGCATGATTTCCAACCACCTGGAACGACCTGGAGAGTTGGAATAAGCATCCAAGCTTGGAGTGATGGTCGTCTGCGAGGGCCTCGATCTTCGGTCCCAGCATAATAAGCCGTGGTTTGTGCCAATGAAGGTGCTCCATGAAATATCCACAAACACTCCACACACCGCCTGATGCCGCATCGATCGTCGTGAAGACATCGAGAAGATGCTCGATGTTCCCGTCCTCCAACCTAATCCATTTCGCTTCTTCAAAGCCAGGCTCGCCAGGTTCGATATGAACTGACAATCGGGTGAAGTAGCGGTCCCTTGCTGAACAGAGGAGTGGAGATGATACTGGATCCTTGGGAGAAAGGTGGTCGCGGATCGGTGCCAGCATCGTGATGAAACCGTCACTTCGATACGCCAGAGAGAGAACACAGAACTTGTCGAACATGTTCTCCCTGTCGGCAATTGTGGGGAATAGCCAGTCGATGTTGCTCTCGTAAATCCCTTGTGGGAAGAAGGCGACGACTCCGAGGAGATGGCGGGCATCGGGGCCGAGTTCTTGAAACATCAACGAAGAGAGCGACAGCCCGATCGTGGCCGCAAGGCCCCCGGTGTGGTCCGTCCGGAGAATGTCCGTCCGATGCTTGTTCCATTCCCTGGCCAACCGATCAACACCCCAGCCGTTGTGGTGAGCAACTGTCGCGAGTAACGTGATCGACAGTGGATGGAGGTCGAGTTGAGTCAAGATGTTGTTGATCAGGTCAGAGCGTTCCCCGTGCTGGTAGATCCGATAGAAGGTGTCACATGCGGCCTCCACTGATAGCACTGGGATGTCCAGCCACTTGCAATCTGGAGGGACGGTATAGATCCTGGATGTGATACAGAGGCAGATGTTGTCCAGCCGACTGAGCTCCTCCACTGCCTTGTATATCTCCTTGGCGCTCGCTACATGTGGGTCAAGGATGGATTCCGCGTTGTCGAGGACAATGAACATATCCCTAGAGGATAGGAATGATCGTAAGGGGGTAAGATCCTCGGGGTTCCCGATGCTTGCGCCGATGGCCTCGGACAGTCGGCGGAGGAAGTTGGGGAGCGAGACCGGGAATTTGTCACAGCGAATGAACCGGCGGTTGACCCCAAACCGTCGTTTGATGCGATAGTCGTGGAGGACCGTCAAAGCGACAGACGTCTTGCCGATCCCGCCGGCACCGACCAGAGCGATTGGTGTGAGATGTTCTGCGAAATCAACAATCTTCTCGATCAATTCGTCACGTCCAAAGAAGATCCTCGGCGGTGGGGGTGGTGATTCCCCAGGTACGCTAGATGCAAACGTGAGACGCTGGATCCCATAGCAGTCGAGATCACTGACCTGCTTTGGGCCTATGCGATTGTCAGTATTTATTCAGTGAAGGTGGAGAACACGTGTCTCACTCACCAACCGATCAGTATCCTCACGGGCTTTTAGCATGTCCCGACGGATATCGGTAATGATGGTGTGAGTGTTCAAGGCCAGCTCGGTCTGGAGTGAGGACAGTTAGCTAGATCCGAGCAGGAGGGGACAGAACACACATTGAAGACGACGAGGATCCTGTTGAGCTCGGACTTCCAAGCAACAATGATCTCCTTGTCATTCCTGGCGTGGAAAAGTCGAGAGGCCGCATTGCGCCCGCTCCGCTTGATGACCTTATTTTGTATTTCCCCGACCGTCCTGGGAGCAAGGGTATAATAAGTAGAGAGACCCGGGACTATAATACCGCTGGTCCAACTCACGTCGTCAACTGGTTTATCGCATCGCACATCGACTGGTTGAGGTCGTTCAATTTCTTCTCGTTCATTCCCCGGTCGAGGGCTCTGCAGATATCAGAACAGAATAGCCCGAGTTCGACGTAATCCATTGCGTTAATCATTGATTCCTGGCTACGCGTGAGCTCGGAGCATCTCATCGCGGAAGGGGAGGAGGATACCTTGATCATCGCGAGAAGGACGCCGACGGTGGCAAAGACGGCTTTGGCTGGTGTAATGCTCGAGATCTTCTCTGCGATATTCATGGCATCGATGGCGGCGTTTAACGAGGAGACAGAACTATCCCGCCCCTTTGGTTGTTGAGACCCGGTGGCCATGTTCAAAACTCAAGGTAGTACACGAGGAAGCGGTGCGGGGAGCAGGCCGTAAGGAAGAGTCGGAGTCCCAATAGAGACGTGCGTCCATCTTGTCACCGTTTGCCTCGTGTGGTCGGATGTATTTGCTAGCCATGAGAGAGTCACTTGTATTTGTGGCCGTGGTCGGTTGATCGCCTGGAATCTTTGCTTTCTCCTGGACGTGACTCTGTCTCGCTTTTGACTTGACCCTACCGGTTATTATGTCGGAGGCGTATTTCCGGAGCGTACAGTCGTCACTCTTCCTCCAATCCCCTCGGGTTCAAGTGATCCTGTCCCTCGCACGCGTTTTATTTGAAATCTAGATCGACCTGAATTTCGATCAAATTCGTCTCCTCCTGCCCGTCCAGACCTACAAAGGATCAACAGCGCTCTCCCGCATCTTCCGAGCCTCGTCCCGTCTACTTCCCGCCGGCCGGTTCAACAGTCCACAACTATTATCCACGCGAGACTCGATTGTTACCGATAGAAAGCCAGTCACTGCCGACGCGCACGACCAGGTTCGGGGTGGAATTCAAGACTGAGCCAGGAACCCGGAGCCCAAGCCTCTAGATTTGGGGTCTTGACGGGGACTTCGGTGGCGATGTTCGGGGGGCTGGGGTTGGATAATCATAGCGGTAGAGGTTTGGATGGACGACCAACGCGATACCCGACGGATCTCTTGTTGTGTCTGCTCTGACAAGCATCAATTTGGATCATCGGGGGTTCCTCGCGAACACGGTGGCAGGGTATGTAGAGAGTTGAGGGTCGCGAGGGGAGAGGAGCCGTTCGTGTTGGGGAGGCAAAAATTCCACGGTGTTGAGAAGCTCGCATTTTTCCCTTGCTTTCCTGATCCGCTCGGTAGGAAACCCCCCCTCCACGTTCATACCAGCTATCAAGTTTGGGAGTGACCTTGGTAATCGTCCCCGGGCTGTTCACGTGCCCTTCGTGTTCAAACCTCGGGCAGAACTGTAGGATTACCCTCCCGATGGGGTTGCTAGGATGAGATGGCCAGCCTGGCCCTCTTTCAGCACTCTGCTCAACCATGCCCTGGGTATCATTCACGGGAGCCTCAAGATGGCAAGGTCATAGCTTCGTCCCGATACTCTACGACGTACTTATCATGCAACAGAGCGATATATTGGTCGATTCCGGCGGCACAACTCGTAGTATTGCGGGGCTTGGGCCCACTCCAATCCCTCCTCAAAATTGTGCTACGCGGTTGGAGGTGGACGAAAAGATATCATCCTATGGAACTGCTCCGGAGTTGATATCTAGTACGGGTTTGCATCGTTCACGCGGGAGGTTAATTGTTTCCCGCCGATGCAATTTTGAGAATTCGCTAATCTACACTAATCAGATTTTGGCAGAACGGGTTCTTCCCCCTGGCGGGCATCGGTTTGCGGTGGTTCGCTTGTTTACGAACGTTATTCGACCGCGTCGACCTCACCGTCCCGAACTCCCGGACAAAGCCTGAAATTCTGTTCGAAAACGTTGGCATCATGACCCATCTCGTCGCATGTCGATCAGAAACACTGTTTCTATCTTTGAAGAGATCTCAAGACACCTAGCCATGGGTTCTATTTCAACCTTTAAATTTCGTCATCGCTAATGTTACCAGCGGCGCTACGAAGTTCCGTGGGCGATATAGCTTGGTTTTGGAGATGTGCCGGGCGCATGCCACAAGGGAGGGCGGAGCGTAGGTTGTTCTTGTTGAGTTGCCCCGGTGACTTGTTGGTTCGTTTGCATCCTCAAGGCCTCATCCTCTGTACCGTTTCATACAACTATGGCTACGCAACCCCAATGCCCTCCGCACGATGGAGCTCCTTCATTAGAATTTCACCAGTTCCACCGTACCTATCTCTGCCAGCTCTCCTCAGGATCAAGACACCTGCTTACTCTGACGCAAACGGTCGTTTCACCGTTCCGATTTTCGGTCGCCGGTACTACTGATTAGGACATACACCAGAACGTGTACAGTCATAGATAACCTACGGGATAGACGTATAAAAATGGGCATGACACCGGATATGATCACGAACGAGCGGTAAAACAACGAATATGAAATGATGGGTGTGGGTGGGGGAGGTAAATGAAGAAGGGGGGATCCTTGCAGTAGGGAAAAAGTGGGGAGGTGTAGGACGGTATCTGTATTAGCGAACTTGACGCGAGGTAGAGTGAAGGGAGGAGGCGTTGGCGAGTTGCATCCCAAGAACTCGAGGCAAGCGTCGAAGCCATGATTTGGATTTAGCGGCCCTATCTGAGAACGGAGAATCGATAAATACGAAAAGTGGAACTGTTGTGAGGAGCTCACCGTCGTCATCCAATTCACAAGCACCAAGGTTGACGTTGATCTGCTGAAGGAGGTTCCTAGCGTCCTCCGCGTCATCTGCGGCCCCGAGCTTCTCGAATATCTCCACAGCCATCGATGCCTCGGACTTTGCCTCCCCAAGTCTATGTTGTGTATGCTAAAACCTAGCCCGTAGCCGCATCGCACGGGCCAGAAGGTATGTGTCATTGTCGCTAGTCGCGTGTAACTTGGCTTCTCCGACATGGGCATGCGCGTCATCAAACCTGCCTTCACCGGAGGACAGCTCCGCCATATTGAATTGAATCCAAAATAGTAGATTGAGCCAGTTGGAAGGGGCCGCGACCTCGAGGGCTACCTCAAAATGGTGAATTGCCTTCTTCGTCTCACCTTTGGAACGATATATTATGCCAAGGTGATGACACTTGCAGACCTGATATTCTTTGCCATTCTCTCGAAAGAGATCGATCGCGCGGAATGCGACTTCTTTTGCGTCATCGAGCTTTCCGTCGCCATGGAGCAACAAAGCGAGGCTATCCAAACACCGTGCTTGTTCTACCATGTCACCGAACCGTTCACAAAACCCTGATGCTTTTTCGCCTGTTCTATTCCTTCCCTGAAGCGACGCATCTGAAAGTGGATATCAGATAGGTTCCTCAATGCCTGAGCGAGTTGGCGGTCGTCCCCTTGCTCCCGAGAGAGTTTTAAGGCATGAGTGAGAAGCCGTTTGCGTTCCGTGTGATTGCCAACCGTCTAGAACAACCCTGAGAGGGGGAATAAGCATTCAAGCTTGGAGTGATGGTCGTCTGCGAGCGCCTCGATCTTCGGTCCCAGCATTACAAGCCATGGTTTAAGCCAAAAAACGTGCTCCATGAAATATCCACAAGCACTCCACACACCGCCTGATGCCGCATTGATCGTCGTGAAGACATCGAGAAGATGCTCGACGTTCCCGTCCTCCAACGTAATCCATCTCGCTTCTTCAAAGCCAGGCTCGCCAGGTTCGACACGAACTGACAATCGACTGAAGTAGCGGTCCTTTGTGGAACAGAGAAGTGGAGATGATGCTGGATCCTTGGGGGAGAGGTGGTCGCGGATCGGTGCCAGCATCATAATGAAGCCGTCACTTCGATACGCCAGAGAGAGAACACAAAACTTGTCGAACATGTTCTCCCTGCCGGCAATTGTGGAAAATAGCCGGTCAATGTTGTTCTCGTCGATCCCTTGTGGGAAGAAGGCGATGACCCCAAGAAGATCGCGAGCTTCGGGGCCGAGTTCTTGAAACATCGGTGATGAGAGTGACAGTCCAATCGTGGCCGCAAGGCCCTTGTCGTGGTCCTTCCGGAGAATGTCCGCCCGATGCTTGTTCCATTCCCTAGCCAACCGAACGATGTCCCATTTATTGTGGTGCGCAACTGTCGCAAGTAAGGTGATCGACAATGGGTGGAAGTCGAGTTGTTGCAGGATCCCGCTGGTCAGATCGGAGCGCTCCCCGTGCCTGTAGATCCGACAGAAGGTGTCACAAGCGGCCTCCTTCGACAGTGTTGGAACGTCCAGCCACTCGAAGTCGGGAGGGACGGTAGAGATCCGGGACGTAGTGAAGAGGCAGATGTTGTCCAGTCGACTGAGTTCCTCCACTGCCACGTATATCCCCTCGGCGCCCGTTACGTGTGGGTCGAGGATTGATTCGGCGTTGTCGAGGACAATAAAAATATCCCTAGAGGATAGGAATGGTTGCAAGGGGGTCAAATCCTCGGGGTTCTCGACGCTTGCGCCGGTGGCCTCGGAGAGTCGGCGGAGAAAATTGGCGAGCGAGACCGGGAACTTGTCACAGTGGACGAACCGACGGTTGGCTCCAAACCGTTGTTTGATGCGATCGTCGTGGAGGACCGTCGGAGCTACGGACACCTTGCCGATCCCACCAGCACCAACTAGAGCGATTAGTGTGAGACGTTCTGCGAAATCGACGATCTTCTCGATCAATTCGTCGCGTCCAAAGAAGATCCTTGGTGGTGGGGGTGGTGATTCTCCAGGTGCGCTAGATGCAAACGTGAGATGCCGGATCCAACAGCAGTCGATATCGCTGGCCTGTCCTGAGCCTGTACAATTGTCAGTATTTATTCAGTGAAGGTGGGGAACACGTGCCTCACTCACCAACCGATCAGTATCCTCACGAGTTTTTAGCAGATTCTGACGGATATCGGTAATGATGGTGTGAGTGTTCAAGGCCAGTTCGGTCTGAGGAGGGGGACGGTCAGTGAGATCCGAGCAGGAGGGGACAGAACACACATTAAAGATGATGAGGATCCTGTTGAGCTCGGACTTCCAAGCAGCAATGATCTCCTTGTCATTCCTGGCGTGAAAAAGTCGAGAGGCCGCATTGCGCCCGCTCTGCTTGATGACCTTATTTTGTATTTCCCCGACCGTCCTGGGACCAAGGGTATGATAAGTAGAGGGACCCGGAACTATAACACCCGGCCAACTCACGTCGTCAACTGGTTTATCGCATCGCACACCGACTGGTTGAGGTCTTCCAATTTCTTTCCATCCATTCCCCGGTCGAGGGCTCTGCAGATATCGGAACAGAACAGCCCGAGCTCGACGTAATACAGCGCATCGATCATCGATTCCTGACTACGCGTGAGCTCGAAACACCTTATCGCGGAAGAGGGGGGAGATACCTTGATCATTGCGAGAAGGACGCTGACGGTGGCGAAAACAGCCTTGGCTGGCGTGATACTCGAGATCTTCTCTGCGAGATTCATGGTTTCGATGGCGGCGTTTGACAAGGAAACAACATTCTCCCGCCCCTTTGGCCGTTGGGACCAGGTTGGGACTCGGTAGCCATGGTCGAAACTCGAAGTAGCTGCGAGGAAACGATGGGGGAGCAGGCTGTGAGGAAGAGTCGGAACCCTAGTAGAGACGGGCGTTCATCATGTCATGTCAGCCTCGTGCAACCATTCGTTCGAGATGCGCTGAAGAGATGGCTCACCTACTGGACTTTGATACCCTTACTTTCGACTTGGCTCTTTCTATCGGAGGTCCATTTCCGAAACGCCCATCCGCCACCCATCCTCTTTTCAGTCACCGGGCTCCCTCAGGTACAAGCGAACCCTGCCCCCTGCAGACGCTTTCGAGCGCGAGCAGACCCAAGTTTAAATCGAATTCGCCCTTCTCTCGCACCTTCAGACACACTGCAGGGAGCTAACCAACAACACTCCCCACTAATGCTCCGGGCTCGAACCCTCGTCCCCTCTACTTTTCATCGGCCGATTCAACAGTCCACATCCCTTATTCATACCGGACTCTATTGAACGCCCGTCACCGCCGGCCGACCTGTACTATTGGGTCGGTCGGGTCCGACATGAGTCCAGACGAGCCAGATCCGCAATATGAGTTTTTCTACATGAGCCCCATTTCCGAAACGCCCATTCGCCACTCACCCTCTTCTCAGCCACCAGGCTCCCTCAGGCACAAGTGACCCTTCCCCACGCACACGCTTTAGAGCGCGGACAGACTCGAGTTTGGATCGAATTCGTCACCTTCTCTCGTACCTCCGAACCTACAGGTAGCCGACGTTCGCCCGGCCCGGGACCAGCAGCACTCTCCCTAATCCTCCAAGCTCCAACCCTCGTCTCCTCCACTTTTCGTCTGCCGATTCAACAATCCACATCCCTTATTCATGCGGGACTCGATCGAACACCCGTCACCGCCGACGTGTACGATCAGGTCCGAAATCGAGACGAAGCAGACACACAACCCCACTCGCTGCTACCTGAATATCTGTGCACAACCCGCTCACTCGCCGTCCTCCTGTCGACACCGTCCCGACCATGACAGACAGTGGAACTGAGTCCTGGGAGAAACTCGACAAGACATTGAAGTTGTGCGAAAACAAATGCATGCCGGAAGCCGACGCCCAAAGGCTGCTCGACCAACTGGACCAGGTGGATTTGGGGCGCTGTCTCATTGTGGATGAACTCGCTGACTTCGTATGCAGCGCTTGAACGAACAACTTGGTCCATCCTAGGAGAAGCGACTCTTCATATCTCTCACGATGGTCTGGGTTTGTGCCCTGGCAAGGCAGCATGACTGTTGGGACAGTGTTTCTACTCCCGGGGCTCCCGCACCGGTGTGAGGAGTGCTTAGATTCCTCTCCTCTTGGCTTCCTTGTCGCTAAGCAAGAAGTTCTACCCCAGATTCCCCGCCATACATCGCCCTCTGCATTTTATTGGCCAGTCGAAGTTATTCCGGTTTCCGCGAAACACCCCTCGCAGTCCACATATCGACGCCCCAATCAACCCATCCTCTGCAGTCACACCGTCTCGCTCTGAAGGTCTTAAATGCATTCGTATCCGGGTGGTTCTCGAGGACGGAGAATGTTCCAGATAATGGCCGTGGCAACCTTCTCGAAGTAATCGGTAATTCGTTCCAGATCAACCCGAACCTTCCTCTCCGGGGTTGGGGATCCATATGCGGCGTTAATCAAAAGTCCATGAAGGCTACAGTTGTCCCACCCGAGTTCGCATCGGAGTCGTGGCAGAACCTCCTTCGCCGCTCGAATTTCACCTCGTGCGAAGATATATCCACGGACGAGGGTCGGAGGACTGCCCTTCTATGTCCAACTGAGCAACAGACCCGTGGCCGGATTCTCTCAATACCCATGACGGTCACTGCGGCCGTCAGGCGCCTTGGAGAGCTTCAGTGCCCGAACAGCGCTGAAGCTGTAATATCGATAAAACTCACGGAATACACACCTGGCCGCCTTGAGACGGGACATCATTGACACGAATATGTCGCGGGAGTTGGACCGAGCTTTTCGTCTCTCGGGTTTGTCAGTTGAGGTTGTGCCGCCTGTTTGGGTATGATCGTACGACATGGGACGAGGCGGTTGCAGGCGGGGTAGGTGGGGAGATGGGATTGCTGTCGGGACGTTCTGTGACCCAAATATCGTCCGTATACTGGGCGCGTGATTGTGCATAGCATTACGGTGGTACATGCGATACCTACAACTTTACTCATGCCTAAATTCATGCTGGATGGTTGAAATTGTCTGCCCCGAATCATGTAAAACTCTCGTGAGCTGAAACAAGTGCGCCCGAAGAAAACTGTTGGGACCAGACGCGTGTCAAGGGTGGTAGATCATCTCGTTAGTGAGTGCGGGGAATGCGATGGCGTTTTGCCGACGAGAAAAAGAATTCGAAGGTCATTCAGGCGGATCAATAGGGATGGGCGATACGGTGACTCGCACCGAACCCACACCTCCGGTCGTCTCAACTGTCCCAAGATTGGATGTGAGCTTGGGTGGTCGTCATCAGAGATCTTAGTGAGCATTCGTGGGAGGCCACGAATCGAGGTCTTCGATGCTGAACTCATTTTTGGACACGCCCGTTGGTGGTGCAGAGTCGAGGGTTTGTCGGCATGTTGACTTGGCAGACATAGGATGGCCTATTAAATGCGAGGTATGGTCATGACGGAGGAAGGTAGCCCACGAGTTCCCGCTTCGTCATGCATGAAGCCGTTCGCAAGACACAGTCCGGTGTTTTGAAGATCCATCACGGCCCCTCGCGGCAAAATTGTGGCCTCGTTTCCCCCATTCTTGCACGCTGACTCATAGCGTAACCAAGGAGGTATCCAGCGCCAAGTCGTTGTATTTTCTTAGAAGTGGGTCTTCTGTGCCTACTCGCTGATAACCACAACGCCTGAGCCGCGCGCCTCACTGGTGGACCTGCCAGTTGAGCGAACGACAAGAGTGGTGGTCGGGCCTTCGGCTAAAGTGAAACCCTCGTTTCATCGTTCCGGTCGTCGGTTGCCAGCACTACCGATTACAACATACACCAGAACATGTACAGTCACAGATTACCGGTAACCTACGAGACGGACATACCCAACGCAGGCATGACACAAGAAAACAGGAGGATATAGATTACGGACGAACGCCAAAACAACAAATATGAAACGATACATGTGGGCAGATGAGATGGATAAAGAAGGTGGGAACCTTGCAATGCGGAAAAGGTAGGAAGGTATAGGACGATATATGTATTAACGAACTCGACGCGAGGTAGAGTGAAGGGAAGAGGCGTTTGCGAGTTGCATCCCAAGAGCTCGGGGCAAGCGTCGAAGCCATGATTCAGATTTAGCGGCCTTGTCTGAGAAAGAAGAATCAATAAACACGAAAAGTGGAACTGTTGTGAGGAGCTCACCGTCGTCATCTGATTCACAAGCATCAAGGTCGATCTGCTGGAGGAGCTTCCCAACGCCCTCCGCGTCATCTGCGGCCCCGAGCTTCTCGAATATCTCCACAGCCCTCGATGCCTCGGACTTTGCCTCCCCAAATCTATGTTGTCCATGCCAAAGCTCAGCCTGCAGCCACGTCGCACGGGCAAGAGAGTATGTGTCATTGTCGTTGGTCGCGTGCAACTTGGCTTGTTCAACATGAGCGTGTGCGTCATCAATCCTGCCTTCGTCGGAGGACAGTCGTGCCATAGACAATCGAGTCCAAGATAGTAGATTGAGCCAGTTGAAAGCGGTTGCGATCTCGAGGGCAACCACCAAATGGTGAACGGCTTTCTTCGTGTCGCCCTTGGAATGATATATTATGCCAAGAATGCGATGACACGTGCAGACCCGATATTCTTTGCCTTTCTCTCGCAAGTGATCGATCGCGCGGAATGCGACTTCTTCTGCGTCATCGAGCTGTCCGTCGCCATGGAGCAACTGAGCGAGGCCACCCAAACACCATGCTTGTTCCACCGTGTCACCGAGCCGTTCATAAATCTCTGATGCTTCTTTCGCCTGTTCTATTCCTTCCTTGAAAAGACCCATCTGCAAGTAGACATTAGATAGGTGCCTCAATGCGCGAGCGAGCTGGCGGTCGTCCCCCTGTTCTCGAGAGAGCTTTAAGGTGTGGGCAAGGAGCCGTTTGCGTTCTGCGTGATTTCCAACCACCTGGAATGACCTGGAGAGTTGGAATAAGCATTCGAGCTTGGAGTGATGGTCGTCTGCGAGGGCCTCGATCTTCGGTCCCAGCATTACAAGCCGTCGTTTGTGCCAATGAAGGTGCTCCATGAAATATCCACAAGCCCCCCACACACCGCCTGATGCCGCATCGATCGTCGTGAATACATCGAGAAGATGCTCGACGTTCCCGTCCTCCAACGTAATCCATCTCGCTTCTTCAAAGCCAGGCTCGCCAGGTTCGATACTAACCGACAATCGGCTGAAGTAGCGGTCCCTTGCTGAACAGAGGAGTGGAGATGATGCTGGATCCTTGGGGGAAAGGTGGTCGCGGATCGGTGCCAGCATCGTGATGAAGCCGTCACTTCGATACGCCAGAGAGAGGACACAAAACTTGTCGAACATGTTCTCCCTGTCGGCAATTGTGGGGAATAGCCAGTCAATGTTGCTCTCGTAAATCCCTTGTGGGAAGAAGGCGACGACTCCGAGAACATCGCGGGCATCGGGACCGAGTTCTTGAAACGTCAACGAAGAGAGCGACCCGATCGTGGCCGCAAGGCCCCCGGTGTGGCCCATCTGGAGAATATCCGTGCGATGCTTGTTCCATTCACTGGCCAACCGATCAACACCCCACCCGTTGTGGTGAGCAGCTGTCGCGAGTAACGTGATCGACAGTGGATGCAAGTCGAGCTGATTCAAAATGTTGTTGATCAGGTTGGAGCGTTCCCCGTGCTGGTAGATCCGATAGAAGGTGTCACATGCGGCCTCTATCGATAGCATTGGAATGGCCAACCACTTGCAATCGGGAGGGACGGTATAGATCCTGGATGTGATGCAGAGGCAGATGTTGTCCAGCTGACTGAGCTCCTCCACCGCCGCGTATATTTCCTTGGCGCTCGTTACATGTGGGTCAAGGATGGATTCGGCGTTGTCTAGGACGATAAGCATATCACTGGAGGTTAGGAATGGTCGTAAGGGGGTCAGATCCTCGGGGTTCTCAATGCTTGCGCCGATGGCCTCGGACAGTCGGCGGAGGAAGTTAGGGAGCGAGACCGGGAATTTGTCACAGCGAATGAACCGGCAGTTGACCCCAAACCGTCGTTTGATGCGATAGTCGTGGAGGACCGTCAAAGCGACGGACGTCTTGCCGATCCCCGCAGCGCCGACCAGAGCGATTGGTGTGAGATGTTCTGCGAAATCAACAATCTTCTCGATCAATTCGTCACGTCCAAAGAAGATCCTCGGCGGTGGGGGTGGTGATTCCCCAGGTACGCTAGATGCAAACGTGAGACGCTGGATCCCATAGCAGTCGAGATCACTGACCTGCTTTGGGCCTATGCGATTGTCAGTATTTATTCAGTGAAGGTGGAGAACACGTGCCTCACTCACCAACTGATCAGTATCTTCACGAGTTTTTAGCATGTCCCGACGGATATCGGTAATGATTGTGTGAGTGTTCAAGGCCAGCTCGGTCTGGAGTGAGGACAGTTAGCTAGATCCGAGCAGGAGGGGACAGAACACACATTGAAGACGACGAGGATCCTGTTGAGCTCGGACTTCCAAGCAGCAATGATCTCCTTGTCATTCCTGGCGTGAAAAAGTCGAGAGGCCGCATTGCGCCCGCTCTGCTTGATGACCTTATTTTGTATTTCCCCGACCGTCCTGGGAGCAAGGGTATAATAAGAAGAGGGACCCGGGACTATAATACCGCCGGTCCAACTCACGTCGTCAACTGGTTTATCGCATCACACACCGACTGGTTGAGGTCGTCCAGTTTCTTTCCATCCACTCCCCGATCGAGGGCTCTGCAGATATCAGAACAGGATAGCCCGAGCTCGACGTAATCCATTGCGTTAATCATTGATTCCTGGCTACGCGTGAGCTCGGAACATCTCATCGCGGAAGGGGAGGAGGATACCTTGATCATTGCGAGAAGGACGCCGACGGTGGCAAAAACGGCCTTTGCTGGTGTGATGCTCGAGATCTTCTCTGCGATATTCATGGCATCGATGGCGGCGTTTAACATGGAGACAGAGTTCTCTCGCCCCTTCGGTCGTTGGGACTTGGTGGCCATGGTTGAAACTCAAGGTAGTACACGAGGAAGCGGTGCGGGGGAGCAGGCCGTGAGGAAGAGTCGGAGCCCTAATAGAGACGGGCGTCCATCTTGTCACCGTTTGCCTCGTGTGTGTGTGTGTATGTCTATCACCGTTTGCCTCGTGTATGGTCGGATGTATTTGCTAGCCATGAGATAGTTGTATTCGTGGTCGTGGTCGGTTGATTGCCTAGAGTCTTTGCTTTCTCCTGGACGTCCCCCTGATTTCGTCCTACTTTTGACTTGACCCTACTGGTTGTTATCCCGGAGCCGTATTACCGGAGCGCACGGTCGTTACTCTTCCCCCAATCCCCTCGGGTTCAAGTAATCCTGTTCCTCGTACGCGTTTTATTCGAAATATAGATCGACCTGAATTTCAATCAAATTCGTCTCTTGTACGTCCGGACCTACAAGCGACCAAATTATCACATCGTCGGGACCAACGGCACTCTCCCCCATCCTCCGAGCCTCATCCCGCCTACTTTCCGTTGGCCGGTTCAACAGTCCACATCTCTTATCCACGCGAGACTCGATTGTCACCGATAGAAAACCCGTCACTGCCGACGCGCGCGATCAGGTCCAGGGTGAAATTCAAGGTTGAGCGAGGAACCCGGAGTTCAAGCTTCTAGATTTGAGGTTTCAACGGGGACTTCGGTTGTGATGCTCGGGGGGACTGGGGTTGGATGTCATAGTGACGGAGGTGTGGATGGACGACCGACGTGATACCCGACGGAGCTCTTATTGCGTCCGCTCTGACAAGCACCAATTTGGATTACAAGGGGTTCCTCGCGAACACGGTGGCAGGGTGTGCAGAGAGGTGGGGATCCCGAGGAGAGAGAAGTTGTGCGCGTTGGGGAGGAAGAAATTCCCCGATGTTGAGAAGGCCCATGCCGGAACATACAGGCTCGTATTTTTCCCTCGCCCTCCCCAGGCCCTCCCAAACCTCTCAGTGAGAAACTCCTCCGTGTTTACACCAATTGCAGGATCTGGGGGTGACCCTGGCAGTCGTCTCCGGGCTGTTCACGCGCCCTTCGTATTCACACCTCGAGACCCCATTGACGCCTCCCGATTGGTTTGCTAGGATGGGCTGGCCAAGCTGACCTCCTTTCCGCACTCTGCCCAGCCGGAAGAGTACTCACGTTGACGGCGCTTAAAATCAGGTTCCCGCCCAGGGGTTTCCGTCCTTCGCACGACTTCATGGGACACATGTGCGTGGGGTATCAGGAGAGTACGCCTGGTGTGACTTCTATTCTTCTCCCCCTGATCGCTGGTCAGGATATAGCTCGAGGCTCGTTATATATGCATGCCCTGGGTATCATCCATGGGAGCCTCAAGATGGTAAGGTTATAGCTTCATCCCGACACTCTACGACGTATTTATCATACCACAGAGCGATATATTGGTCGATCCCGGTGGCATAATTTATATTGCGGGGTTCGGGTCCACCTCCATACCCTCTCAAAACCGTGCTACACGGTTGGAGGTGGACACAAGGATATCGTCCTATGGAGCTGCTCCGGAGTTGATATCTGCGGGTTTGCATCGTTCACGCGGGAGGCTAGCTGTTTCCCGCCGGTGCTATTTTGAAAATTCGCTGATCCAAACTAATCAGATTTTCGCAGAACAGGACCCTCTCCCTGACAGGCGTTGGTTTGCGGCGGTTCGCTTGCTGGAGAAGTTATCCGACCGCGTCGACCTCACCGTCCCGAACTCCCGGACAAAGCCTGGAATGCGGTTCAAAAGCGCCAGCATCGTGACACATCTCGTTGCAAGCCGATCAGAAACATTGTTTCCGTCCTTGAGGAGGAGACTTCGGAACTCCTGGCTACGGGGTCGATTTCAACCTTGAAATTCCGACACGACTAATGTTACCGGCAGCGCTATATTTCGTGGGCGATATGGCTTGGTTTTGGAAATGTGTTGGACGCATGCCACAAGGGAGAGGAGCGTAAGTTGCTCTTGATATGACTTGCTGTCTTGTTCACATCTCCATCCTTTGTACCGCTTTGTACAACCGTGGCTGCGCAGCCCTGATGCCCTCCGCCCGACGGGGGCTCCTTCATTAGAATTCCACCGGTTCTACCGTACCTATCTCTGCCAGTTCTCTTCAGAATCGAAAAATCTGCTTACCCTAACGCAAACGGTCGTTTCATCGTCCCGGTCGTCGGTCATCGGCGCTACTGATTACAACATACACCAGAACGTTTGCAGTCATAGATTTATAACCTACGAGATAGACGTATTGAAAATGGACGTGACACCGGACATGATCAATAACGAGCGGTAAAACAACGAATATGAAATGATGGGTGTGGGTGGAGGAGATAAATAAAGGGGGCATGCTTGCAATGGGGAAAGTAGGACGGTATCTGTATTAGCGAACTCGACGCGAGGCAGAGTGAAGGGAGGAGGCGTTGGCGAGTTGCATCCCAAGAACTCGAGGCAAGCGTCGAAACAATGATTCAGATTTAGCGGCCCTGTCTGAGAACGAAGGATCAATAAACACCAAAAATTGAACTACCGTGAGGAGTTCACCATCGATCTGCTGGAGGAGCCTCCTAGCGCGCTCCACGTCATCTGCGGCTCCGAGCTTCTCGAATATCTCCACAGCGCTCGACGCCTCAGACCTTGCCTCCTCAAACCTATGTTGTCTATGCCAAACCTCAGCCTGCAGCCACATCGCACGGGCAAGAACGTATGTGTCGTTCCCGTTGGTCGCGTGCAACTTGGCTTGTTCGACGTGACCGTGCGCCTCATCAAATCTGCCCTCATCAGAAGATAGCTGCGCCATACAGTGTTGA
>Ga0307510_10003199_pt1 | contig 19019 bp, 16 predicted proteins | sample 12_EM_MG_FD_207224 | JGI IMG/M metagenome (GOLD analysis project Ga0307510, IMG submission 207224) | Populus trichocarpa ectomycorrhiza microbial communities from riparian zone in the Pacific Northwest, United States - 12_EM | ecosystem: Host-associated > Plants > Roots > Unclassified | place...
AACATATACATGGAAGAGAGGCTAGGCATAAACAACAAAATAATGAGATAAATGTATCAAACAACCATCTTAACTAAAAAAAAATTTAAGTTATTAAGTGATATTTTAAGAATAATTTTATATTATTTTTTAATAAATTTTTTTAAATAATATTTATTGAACTTAAAACTTGTATTAACTTATAATTATTTTATGTTTAATTTTACTAATTTAATTGTATAAAATAAAATGACAAGATTCAAGTACATAACTTGATTATCAAAGGTTTAATATATCATTAAAAAAAAATATTTAAACTAAAAGCATTATCTCTAAAAATAATTTTGTATTACTATTTAACAAAATAATACATCACTGACTAGGGCAGTCGATAGTCCCAATCGGCGAAGTTCAGAGTTTAGGAGTTTCAGTCAAGCTGTCAAATAAAGACGCGTATGGGAGCTCGAACTCAATGACCTAGATTTGCCTCTTATCTTAAAGTTCCAGTGAGCATCCTTGTTGCCACTTTGATCATCAAATGCTCCCCACATCAATTTCAAAGGAAAACTGGAGCTTGAGCCTTCATCAATATATAGTTTGTAGTAAGCACTTCAATTTGTTTCCATAAAAAACATATCCATACGGAATCATTATGGAAAAGGGAAGATAAGCCTTTGGTAATCCAAGGAAGCAAACAACCCAGAAAAATGAATTCTGGAAACAGAATGAATTAAAACCAGATGGGCCATCGACTTCCTCCAAATCCTTCATCAGAATGCGACCATGCATTCTTAAAAAGAGTTATTTGCTGCCCTTCAAGCTTCACTCCCTTCATCGTCAAACTATCTTAATAAGATAATAGTAGTACTACTACTATTCGGACAACCTCTATATGCAAAGACAAGCCAACGTCTTTGAATCCTTCCAGCTGCACTGCACCATTGCCAGAGAATAACCTCCCATTACCAGGCGCAAGAAATCTGATTCCAACTACAAATGAATCTATGAAGTTACCTCGAATGCTTTATCTCTGTTCTGTTGAGATTAGCATGGAATGCTGCTGTCTACGCTATATAGAAGGAGCGTAATGGTAGGATCCATGACAATGATTGTAATCCCCAGGGGTTTATGGCTAAACGGGTCGATCAAGTTGTTAGCTATAAACTTTTTCAAACTATAATTCTGCAGAAAGCTATTAGAAACCCGAGATTTCATTCTATTTGCAGTAGTTGGTGTTTAGTGAGCACCTAAAGTTCTAGCAGGCTGTGGCCTCTCTGTACTTATGTATTGGGCTTTGCCCTTTCAGTTTCTTTTGATAATGAGGAAAATCTTCATTCATAAAAATAAAAGAAAGAAGTTACCTGGAAATCTAACATAAATATGTACGAGGATGGGTTAAACTGATTTTTTATTAAATTTATTTATTTTTTAAAAATTAATCTCTATCACACTTAAAAAAGAGCACAGGACAAAAAGTTTTAAACTACCACTGCAACTATAAGATGCGCACTACTTTGCTTTTACTAAGGCATTTGTTGTTGCTGTTCTTCTACTTGTTCTCGTGCCTGCTGAACAACAAATAAGGAACAGTCTGCCTTGTTGTCATCCGATATGATGAGGTCTCCTATTAGCCCCAGCTCCGGATACTCACACCATTGTCTTAGACCACTTGTCTGTGGGGTAATGCCATCCAAGTTGTCTCTTCGACCCACAATTATAAGCTCGTATTCAGGCACCATGGATCTAATAAGTGAAACAGTTGTTGCTGCTCCATCTACCACTTCTTCTCCAAACGTAATATGATCCTTTTCCTTCACTCCCTTCAACGCCACATTATCTTGTTTTGCTTCCAGTTCGTTCAAGTTTGCTGGAAGGAGATGTGCCACACACAATTTAACCCTGGTGTCTTGTGCCATGCGAATAGCAAAAGTTAAGGCTTCTCTATCATCATCACCTCCCAGGAAGATCATAGCAACATTGATTACTGCTGGCGCATCTTCTTTGTAGACTAGCCGCCGGTTACTGCATCTATCAACTAGTATCCCTACAGAGCAAGGTGCCTTTTCAAGGACCCTGTTATTCAATTCCCTTAGGCTTTGGTCCTCTGATTGAATTGAACCATCTTGTTTCCACCATCTAATGTGAAATGGAAGTATTATAAGAGATGCGAGCTTCTCCACTGCCAGTGAGAAAATATCATCATACATGAATTTCAGCAGAGAGACTGCTGTGACTGCATTCACCGACAACGATCCACGACTGTTTTGCTCGAATTCGTTGAACAAACGAATGACGTTCATTGAATGTAAATAATCACAGACTATTACCCTCCCCTTTCGGTGGGAAATGAAGAGTGGAGTAGATTGCCCGACAAGCTTGATGTGGTGAAGCACTGTAACCGCAGTAGGGCTATCTCCACCACAGGAGGCATCAAGAAGATTTATTACCGCATTCACATCTCCTGGTGCATGGATACAAGAAATAATTTGCAGCTCTGAATTTTGCCTGGACTCTATGAGATTCCTTTTCAGGCATCCTACATATCTCTTTTCAGGATTGTATAGCCTTCTCACAAGAATTGGTACAACGCTGCCAAAGACGATGACTGTACCAACCATGAAAATGAAAGCATCATCCATTATTGCCTGCATTTGTCGGTAGAGTAAAATGAAGATGGAACATTAGTTTAAGCCTTGTTGCAAGATTAAGGAATATATGAATGTAAAGCATGGATTGGTTACTAGTAGTTACCTGAGCATCATCCAAGAAACTGTACAAGGCCAACTCAACGACGCCTTTCGCACACATTATGAGGGCAAAGGCAGCACCATTTTTTGTTGGCGATTCCCAAAAGAATGAATGTGAAACGTAACACACCAAGAATTTGGCCGAGGTAATCACAGTAAGAGCAACTGCAGCGATTGATAACTTGATCTCGTCAAATTTTGTGTTTGCAAAATCCACCCTCATGCCACATGATGTGACAAAAATTGCAAGGATGTAACCTGTAATTGCTTCGAACTTCTCCAAAACAGAAGATCCCAGTGGCGGTCCAGATGGCACAGCTAGACCAACAATAAAGGGCCCATAAAAAACAGCCAATCCATTAATATGTGAAAGCAACACAGAACCCAGGAACAGTGAAATGATGAAGTAAACGTACAATTCCTTCAGGCTATCACACATCTTTCTTGCTAGAAGATTCAATGCTGGTCTAAGAATCAATGCAACAGTAAGGATGAAAACAAGCATCCCTATTACACCATCTCCGGTTTCATTGAGCTCGTGGTCTGCTGCTCTCAGCAAAGATGAAACAATAAGAAGCAGAAGGCCAACAAGGTCACTAACTAGCGCTGTTGACAGTCCTAACCGGCCGAGTTGTGAGTTTAGAAGTTTTAGCTCATGGAGAAGGCTAACTATCACAGGAAATGAAGACATCGAATACACTGTTGCAATAAAGAAATTCATTAAATACTCTTTCTTGGTCATAACTGTTAAGGTTGCTAGACCGAGTAGAAGTGGTAATAATACACAAGAAACACCAAGAAGTAAGACCTTTCCTTCTACATTTCTTAACATCTCCATATCCATTTTTACTCCACTTTGAAACATAAACAACTGGTAGCCCATTGTTGCTACTGTAACAAGATTTTCTACACCTGCCCTTGAAAATAGAACCTTTGAAACACTATGAGGAAGCACTGCTGGATTGAAAATCAGGCCTGCCTGTATTAGCCAAAAAGCATTACAGCGTGTTATTAAATAGAATCAGTACACGCATATGAACTCAAACAATAGATCAAACTTACAAGAATCTGTGAGATTAGCGATGGCAGTCCTATTCTTCTGAACGCAAAATTCAAGACCTGGGTGATACCAAATACCACCGCCATGAGCACCTCCAGATTTGGCAATGTATAACTCAATGGTTCAAATTTGCTGTTGACCAAGTACTCTTCCAATCCAGGTGAATTTACCTTTGGAGGTAGGGTGAAACAAGTGACCGATTCATGAAATTCTCCAGTTGAATTGACGATTACATTTGACAGTTTTAAGGGATCCATATTCCCACAAGCGCTTCGCTTGCTTCCACACCTGGTTATATTTTTGTTTTCTCAGGAGAGAAAGATAGAGATGGTGACTAATGGTAATTATGAAAAAGCAAAAAAACCGGCAGCAGGGGAAAATCAAGAATAGGAAAATTGTTGTTCGGCAGGTCTTCCAATGAAATATTGAAGGAAAACTAAAGCCTAATTGCTTTCAGCTCCTGGAATGCAGGTCAGCTGGTCAGGTGTTCAACGATTTTTTAGCAGAATATCGGTAAAAGTCCCTGGACAGAAAACAAGTTTGACCAAATTTCTTCTTCTTTTTTTAGCATTATGAGTTGGTTAATTAACAATTCAGCAGTAAAAATTAGAAAAAAGAAGTGCTGGTGGAGCAATGACAACAGATAGGCTGACATAGCAATTGCTACGCCAGTACACCATTCGTAACTGGTTATAATTGAAGGAAAATAAGCGGCGGCGGCGGCAGCAGCATGCTTTATATGCACACCACCACACATTGTACAAGAGGCAATAACCCGAACCGTGTGATGTAATGTAATCCAACTCGAAAAGAGAAATTACCAGAACAAAGGACAACATTTTCTTATGGAAAGACCTGCAAACCAGGAGAACACACACGCACACGCACACTCCAGATACAGTGATAATCTTGAAGGCCGAACCATTTCGCCATCTTTCTTCGTGATCTTGATGCTCTTCAATCATTGCTTTCACGTACCATTTCACTACAAGCAAAACCAGGTGCACATGAAGAATTTTATGGTGTTCACAGGGTAATTATAGTATTTACTTGATAAGAAAGAAGATTGATATAACAAAGTAAAGAAAAAATCACATTTAATTTTATATTGATGATTACAGCTTTAAGTATCATAAGATTTTTCGTACAGTATAAATAATTTATGTGAGAATTGTGCACTTCACATCTCAAGTAATTAGCGCAAGTCAGCCATCCAATTCTAATATAAATATCAAACAAGTCCTAAGCCACAATTTCTTACAATTTTATCACCCATTATTAACCCCTAGTTAAGTCTACAACGATACTTGGTTAAAAAAATTTATTAAGTTAGGTAAAAATATAAATAAATAACTGTATTCCAAATGGTAATACTCCTAATGGCTTATTTCCTTGTTTCATTTTACAAAAATAAAAAAGGAAAATCTTTGAATGCAATCAAAAGAAGAAAAACAAGGGGAAAATGCTGCATCTTTTAAAATTAGAAATTAAATTGATATTGATAAGATATTATATAAATTAATTAAGATAATATTGAATAAATTAAATTTAAAATTACTGGGAAAAGTATACGCCTTTCATTTCAAAAATTTTAATTTGATTTTTTTAGTATTTAAATTTTAGTTTTTTTTATATTTTTCCATTTGCTAAATTTACACATTCTTTTTATATATTTTTGATTTTCTAAAATACCATATATAATTTTTTATATAACTTTTTTTCATATATATATATATATATATATATATATATATATATATGTATTGACACATATTTTTGATACATTACACCCAGTATAATAAAATTAGACAAGAACACAAAACTTTATATGATAGCTACTGGAGGTTTACATGGTCATTAACTTCAAGACCCGTGGAATTAGTTGAAGTGAGCGCAAACTGACTCGAACACTCATGTTAATAAAAAAAAAATTAGACAAGAACGCAAAACTTTATAGGATTTATAAAAACAGTTTGTGTATGAGAAAATTACATTAAAAAAAAGAGTACAATTACAAAATATGTTATTAACTCGAGATTAAGGTTTCACGTTTAAAGTTTTGACCAGCATTGACTTATATATTATATATCATTTGTGGTGTAGACATGAATATTTTAAAGTAAAACCAAGAGTACATAAGGTTTTTTTTAATACTGAAATTGAGTATAAAAAAACATTTTTTTTGGTTAAAAGCTATGTTATTATAAAAAATCATTCTTTTAGAGAAAATTTAACTCAATGAATACATGAGTGAGTAATTAATATCATAATTATAAGATGCGTTTTCATGATATCTAAATCAATTCAATTTTTTTATTTTAAAAAATTACAATGATATTATTTTAATAAAAAAACATAATTTTTTCTTTGATCTAATTTGAACTAAATTCTAGTCAGCAAGTTTTTAAGTTAATTGGTAGTAGTAAAATTACAAGATACAAGAAATTAGCAGGGAAGCAATTGACACACAACGTCCATATTCATTTTATAAGCATAAGTGTTGATCGAGAAATATAAATTAGAGGGTAATATAAAATTATTTTGAATTTTATTTAAAATTTAAATTATTTGGTTGAAATGATTATTTGATATAATATCATAATTTTAATGACTAAATATTTATGAATTTAAATTTTACTATTTTTATCATAATTAATAAAAATAAATATAAAATAATACAATTCTATACAAGTTTTAAATATAATCACTGGAGGAGTGGAGGCCCTGGAGGGGTTTGTTACTGTTCTCTTATATGAAAGCACATTGATACTTCTTTTGCAAGTTGAAGTCTGCTGGTATGATTCTGGACTGTTTTGAAATATAAATAATAGCTTAAGGACTGCTTTGTAGTTAGTTTAATGATTAGACACCTAACTGGCCTTTTCGACATGGCATGTAACATCGTAAGTCGACGCGAGTTATGATCTGATTTTCAGTTCTCTCACTGCTAATTTCGTGAAGAATGAATCAGAGACGAAATGCATCATCTAAATCACAACCCACTAAACCCTTAATAACCAAAAGCCCTGATATCTCCAAACAAAAAGGATACAAATCCCAGAAGTCCAATTTCTTTTCGTCTGAAAAGAATATCTTTACACTCTGTTTGGCATTCCGAATTGCCAATTCGCTGTTGATTCGAACTTATTTCAATCCAGATGAGCACTGGCAAGCCCTTGAAGTTGCCCATCGAATTGTATTTGGGTAAATACTCTCATTCTCTATTCAATTTGGGAACTGCCCTTTTCTTTTGGCCAAATATTAGTGCAATTAGGTAAAGCTTTAAACTTTATGCTATTTTGGAAGCGCTCTTTTGGTTTTTCGGCATTCAAGTTGAATTTTGAAAGTACCCTTTTGCTCTTTATAGCTGAAGTAAGTTTTTGAGTTTGAAGTTATAAACTTTATTCGTTTTGTTTCATATAGAAACAAAGTTTAGAGAAAGTTTTGATTTTGGTTTGGAAGTAGTGAAAGTGGTATAAAGGAAGTTGTGATAACTAAAATGTGTTTAAAATGGCAGGTATGGTCATTTGACATGGGAATGGAGGAAGGGGATTCGTAGCTATTTCCACCCGTTGTTGTTTGCTGTGCTGTACAAAGTTCTTGCACTGTTTGGTCTTGATACTCCATGGTTCATGGTAAATTTAGCTTTCGGTTTGTTTTCATGATTAATATGATTTTTATTATTTCGGTACTGTTTTCTTTGTTAAGTTTGAATAAGATACATTTTTGTGAAGCAATCTTCAAGGGATAATCACGGTTATTTCAAATTCGTTTGTGAGACTTTAGGCATCGAGTGGTTTGAACTACCATTTTCTGTAATGCATATTGTAACAGGTTTGAGGGTTAAACTAGACTCAATAGGAAGTAAGATGAAGGCCATTCAATATTTTGATGACCACCACCATCAAGAAGTGATCATGGATTTAAATTAGAAATGTTTTGTTTTTTAAAAGATGTTGAAAACTAAAGGAATTAGGGTGTGATTAGTATAAAGCTCTAAAAGAATTTTTCCTGGCAAGTCTGTGAGGTGGAGAAGGGTCTGGAATGCTGTTGTACACTTTTTTTGACCTTGGTGAACTTGAGGACTGTAGGAAAATTATATTTGAATGCTTGAAGCTTCTCATGAAATAGAAGATTATTATTATTATTATTATTATTTGAAGGAGATGGTGAAACCCGTGTGATTTTTTTCCTGAAGCTATTTATGGTGCATCATAACGGTTGAAGAGTTGACATGGTGACCACCAACATTTTTATAGGATTTATATGTGGTTGTGCATTAAGCCCATGATTGTTAGGACAGAGTTGCTGGAGAAATTATCATGCAGCAATTTGTTTCAAATAATCAGTAATGTTTAACAATCTCTTACTGTTCCTGATTAACTTTAACTATCTCTAATTGCATGCTTGAAGTCTGAGACTGTAATGCTATTGAGTTAATTAATAAATTGAATCTAACTTTTACCAAATAAATGCATGCTCTCTTGATATGAAGAGTTGCGTAAAAATGGGTAACTTTTCTTCTTTTCATATTCATTTTTAAACAAACAACAGGTGCTTGTAATAATGGTGCTTGTCTGTTGCATTTTGAATCGGTATTCAGCAGTTGTCAATGTATTTCTCATGTCTGATGCTTTGTAGGCTCACGCACCACGGTTGCTGCAAGCCCTGTTTTCTGCAGTTGGTGATTTATATTTCTACAGACTTTCAAATGCTATCTTTGGCAATTTTGTGGCAAAATGGGCAGTATCCTTTTTCTTTTTCTTTCAGATTGAACTTTGACTAATAAATGAAATGTTTTGTTTTCATTTTAAACTTGAAACTGTGGTCTCATATTATTGTGGGTAACGATCATGCTTGTGAAAGATGATGGACTTAACCATTACAGCTTTTTTCTCAATTGGCAAACTGGTTCATGTTTTTCTGCTTCAACCGTACATTGTCAAATAGTTTGGAAACAGTTCTTACGCTGGTTGGATTATACTACTGGCCCTGTATGAGAGCTTCTCCCAGCAAAGTTCCCCTGGTTTTAAGGAAGTGGGGTTTGGCTATAGCAGCATTAGCTTGTGCAATCCGGCCAACAAGTGCTATTACATGGGTCTATGTTGGCCTTCTTGAGCTGGCTGTAACACGTGATAGATTAAAATTCCTTGTTCTGGAGGTGGTCCCCATTGGGTAGGTCGTGTTTCTTTCCTCATTTCCTCTTGTCTAGAATTCATTAGCACGCTAAATATAATTTTCTTATGTCTTTATCAATTATTTTTTCCCTGCTTTGTAATTTTATTAATTTGATTTTGTGGCATGACTAGTCATGATCCAAATGTTTTGAAATTAAATACAAGTAATATGAGGAAGTTATGATTTGATGATTGCAACATTTAACATAGAAATAGGGTGATGTCAGAAACCTAGTTGTTGAAACTTGATTTCTGTGCTGGAATAAGGGAGAGGGATTTTATTTTTTAATGGCTGGTTCATCTCAGTTTTGCTTGTAATGCATGAACATGAAAGTAATTTCTCTACAAAGACTTAGATTGTAATTACTGGTGCACTTTATGTCTGCAAATCCATCTAATTGGTTTATGAGTCTCTTCTCATAGGCTGTGAAAATTGCCAATGCCTCCAGTTTCTATTTCTTGAATTTATCATCTAAATCACTGAGGACTTTTCTGATAATCTGCCTGACCCTTGACAATGCTCTCTGATGCATACAATAGGTGTTGAGCATTACACATTCTAGCTTTTTTGCATGCATTTATTAATTCACATATCCATGCTCCTTAAGAGACAGTATGGAGCCTTGCTCCAATTGCTTGCGAATCTTGGAGATTACACAGCCAGTCACATCTGCCAGTCGATAGTTGTTCAAAAGGAGGCCACTCAACATGCCTTACTGGGGTGCAACACTTAGAGTCCTGGTTGCTACCATTAAGACATAGGTTTAAGACATTTTGTTCAATTGCCATTAGTGTTACCACTACTGATGCAATTGCCTTTACTTCTGCTACCATTAGCTGTTAGCAAATAAAACTCATGGATTTAATGAATATTTGATCTTGAGAAGCTACCTGTAATTGTCATTTTTATGGTTGGTCAATAGCCAGCTATCTCTAGCAAAAATATTACCCTCTCTTCTAGCATTGGGGAAACACGCCATGCTTCCTTTGAGATATTGTTAACAATGGAGTTGAATGAAAATCATAAGAATACACTTTAAAATATTTTTCTTGTTCAATTGAATCGTATCAAATGCCCTGACATTTCACAATTCAAGACATGGTTTGTTGGAAAATGCTGCATTTCAGTTTCAGAACTTAATGTTTGGTTCTGTTTAGTTAGTTACTTCTTTGTTAGTTTTCTTGCATTTGGTGAGCTGCTTTGTTTGGAACTTTTGAGGGGATTAATAATCCCTTCTAATGCCATACTAAATGTAGCTGGATTAAACCTACTTCATGACAATAGCAAGGAAGGGGAAAACAATGCATTGAATTGCAGTTAGTGCTTTAGAATACAGTGTAAATTGCACGGATTCATCTTCTCAATTTTTTTGCTCTAATTTCTATTCTGTATGGTTATACTGTTGTTTTACTTACAATTTTGTCTATCATCAGGGCTTTGGTGCTTGGGCTTTCATGTTTATTGGATCGTTTGATGTATGGCTCATGGGTCATTGTACCCCTTAATTTTCTCAAGTTCAATTTTCTTTCATCTGGCGGAGATTATTACGGAACTCACAAGTGGCACTGGTACTTCTCTCAAGGATTTACAGTCATGCTCTTCACATTCTTACCATTTTCAATTGCTGGCAGCATAAAGTCTAAATGCTGGAAGCTCTCTGGACTCATTGCATGGGTTTTAATTGTTTACAGTATTCAGGGGCATAAAGAATTCAGGTACTCTCTATTTGGTATATTTTCCTTTTTTTTCTTTGCGTCCTTGTTTTGTATGGAAACTGATTGGCTCATGTTTCTAAATTAGCTTATCCTCTAATAAACTGAGTTACAGGTTTGTGTTGCCTATGCTCCCGATAGCTTTGATGTTCTCTGGATATTCGTTATCTGTTATGGCAAAATCTGATTCTGATAGTAGAAGAAAAGGTTCTCCTAACAGTCACATGAAAAGGCCCTCAAAAGTGGGATTTGCCATCTTTTTCTTGCTTGCCACTAACATTCCGATGGCCTTGTACATGAGCTTGGTTCATCAGGTATGTGAGATACCTCCTCAACTTTACCAAATACAAAGCTGATCAGAAGCCTTGTCCGCTTCAACAGCTGAACTTTTAATGTGGCTTATTGCTTTGATGTTATTCCTGTTTTGGCTTTTTGGTTATTTTATCTTCTCTAATTTAGTTGAGAAATAAAATGGGAAAATGCTATATATCAAACCCTGAGAAAGAAAAAAGAATGAATAGTAGGGAGCTCTCAAAGAAAAAGGTTCATATTAGTACCTTTTTTCCCCCTTGTATTCTTCTGTTGATCTTACTTGTGATTATGCTAGACAGAGAGGAACTGAGGATGTCATGATTTATCTATCCAAAGAAGCGCAAAATGAGAAAGTAAAGGGTATCCTGTTTCTAATGCCCTGCCATGCCACTCCTTACTACTCCACACTGCATTATGATCTGCCAATGCGTATTCTGGATTGTTCTCCAAGGTTTGGAGTTTAGCAATTTGGTTAAGAGTATATTTCTTGAAATGCTATTGTTAATAGTTCTTAATTATGGTCTGATATCTCATTCAACAGTGAAGAGAAAGGAATCCCAGATGAGTCAGACCACTTCATGATGGATCCTGTTAGTTTTGTAACACTGATGACAAACGGGTCTTTGCCTAGTCATGTTGTATTATTTGATTCTGAGGAGAAGTTGTTAAGAGATTTTCTGATTTCACATTCTTTCACAGAGGTACATGCGGAACCTATGTCAATATATAGTTTTGCTTTCAGTGTTACCATATCTTCTTTGTAGCTAAGTTTAAAATATAATGGCAGATAAGAAGGTTTTTCCATGCCCACTTCAAGGTGGACCGTGATCTTCAAGCATCAGTGGTTGTATATGCTTTGGCTAACTAGTGGTAATTGTTCTATTTTTTGTGCAGTCAGTCATATCCAAGTCACAGGTTTCTGATAATTTTGTCCCTTTTCTTTCCCAAGATTAATTTGTTGTAGAAATACTTCTTTGCCACTTTTGATCTATGGAACATACTTCCTCACTTGAAGGGAATTTTTGTTGTTGGTATGGTGTACATTGATATGTTCTTATTTTAAAATTTATGTAGTGATTGTCGTTGTCATACCACAGTGCCATGATGTTTGAAAAAACATTATCCAAACGCATCATCATGATCCTTGATTGGCATCTCTTAGAAGTTAACAATTGAGAAGTGCTAAATCAACAGTCGAATTATGTGGGAAGACAGCACAGGTAAAAACATAATTTTTGCATTTTAAGTAACTGTTATTCATATGCCAATTTCTTGCAAGCTCCTGTGGTTAAGAAAAGAGGATTTGTAATAATTGTTTCCTTTCAGCAAAGACCTTCTGATTTCAACTAGTCTTGATCTCTGCTACCTCAATTGGAAGTTTGTTAATTCGATAATGACTTGAAGTCACATTTGTGGTGACTTCATTACATAATCCGAAGTGAAATCAGGAAAAAAATATCACGGTCCTTTCTTTTAGGTAAAACGTTAAATATTCGTTGACGGGAATGGGAATTGATTTTTATATCTGGCATTATTCAAAGCAGTGTGAATGTGGATTCTGTGATGTGTCTAATCAATTAGGAGTCAGCACAGCTCTATAGATTTTAAGATAAATGCCGTTATTTCATCTGTCAATCTTGAAACAGTGAACTCCAAATAAAATGCCAATAGTATCTCTTATGCAAGTTGGCCTACTTGACTCAGTATAGCTCACATTCTTTGAATCTCCACTATTTTTTCCATGAAAGCTTGAGTTGCATTTTGCCCATAATGATCATCTCATGGCAGCCCTGAAAACCTATGTCAAGTCTTGTTGGTGGGTGGAGTTGAATGAGCCCATTTGCAGCTAGATTAGGTTCCTAAAGAGAGGGAAAAAAAAAAAAAAAGCTGTGCAAGGACCACATCTTGGAACAGGAGGTTCATGAATGTAATTGCAAGCATAGGCTCTACAGTTATGGGTCAGTTTATTTTATATAGGTGCCAATTTTCTTAAGAAAAGTTGGATTTGTTAAATTTACTGTACACCTATTATGGTAGCAAGAAATAAACCAGCCAGCATCACTGAGACTCTCTGGCTGGAGTGGGATGTTGACAATTTACAGTAGAACAAAGATTTATTTGTCGGTTGGTGGGTGGAGTTGAATGAGCCCATTTGCAGCTAGATTAGGTTCCTAAAGAGAGGAAAAAAAAAAAGCTGTGCAAGGACCACATCTTGGAACAGGAGGTTCATGAATGTAATTGCAAGCATAGGCTCTACAGTTATGGGTCAGTTTATTTTATATAGGTGCCAATTTTCTTAAGAAAAGTTGGATTTGTTAAATTTACTGTACACCTATCATGGTAGCAAGAAATAAACCAGCCAGCATCACTGAGACTCTCTGGCTGGAGTGGGATGTTGACAATTTACAGTAGAACAAAGATTTATTTGTCGGTTCGTTTGGTCGGTTTATACTGACAATGTGCTCTGTATTACAACTTCATTGTTTACATGGAGAAACGGAAATGAAATAGAATTTCAGAACGAGAAATGAGAATGAGAGGTAAGTTAGAATTACAGAAGCATCCATACCAAATAAAGTACGAAGTGGTCCTCTCAACTTCATGTTCCTCGAAAGGTCCTTTACATGAGATATTCCTTGAAGGCCCTTGCCTTCTGGTCTCTCCAAATATTCCTTCCACAGTTCCACTCAACCAGTAAGCAGATGGAATAACAGTAACCATAGCTGAGCATTATTACTTAAAAGGGATTTTGAGTATATTAGATACTTAAATTGAAGTGGTTTAAGCAGCCTCATAGATGGTCGAGGCAAGTTTTATTTTGATAATTTAACATGAACCAGGACTTGTATGACTCGTATGAGAACACTCCCAGCATCAGTGGGGAATATCAAAACCTTTCTACAGAAATAAAATTGTGTTCATAAGTCAACTTCAATGTGAGAATTTTAATTCATGTGAATTGTGATTGTTTGCCACGCTTTCTTGTCTACTGCATTAACTGCCTAAAATAGTGTCTAGAGGCAAGCAAAATCAAATACGCTCCGTGAAGTTTACTAGCATTTTCTATTTGTGATTTTTAGGAACAAAAGCTTAGAGTTTGTTTAAAATGTGTAAATAGAAATCACAACATGACAAAATGTAACGGATCTCGACAAGCTTTGCTCCATATCTCCCCCATATTCCTTTACACTATTGTCCCAAGGGAGTGAAGCTCATCTATATATAAACCTGCTTTATCCCTTAGGTCTTAAAGTCTCACAAATATCTTGACCTTTAGGATTTCTTTCATGACTAGACGTGCTTGCTAGTTATCCATGAATAAAAGAGACATGAAGGTGAAAAGGGGCGATTTGATAGCCAAAAAGAAGGTGAAGTTGGTTAAATTTTCTTTGAAAAGAAATATTTCTACTTTGCAGAAAATGATTCGTGGTTGTGAAGAGGCTGATGTTGAAACTTTGTTTCGGAAGTCTATTGATCATATTATGAAACTAAAATTGCAAGTCCATATTCTGAAGTGTCTCCTGCAGGTTTATGAGATTAATTAGATTGAGTTGCTTCGTGGCGTTGGCATCTCAGCAACTGTATAAAATGTAAGTGCCAATTCCATGTGTAACATCAAGTTATGAGTCTGCCTAGTCATGTTGTATCTTTCACAAATTCAGCTTTTAGATGCCACTCGCCAGTGTAATTTCTGTCAGACACTTGTTCTTAAAGTTTGTGGACATCATAATAAACTGCAATAGCACTTGTTCCAACTTCTTTGTTACTATGGTGAATCAAGTTATGTTTTGTTGGTTATGTTTGTGTAAGTTCAAGAAAGCAAGATCACCCATGTTATGCTCTGCTGCGTTTGTAATATTTAGTTGATTCACTCAAAGAATCGAGGCATGTCAAGAGATCAATTAGAAACCCATCTTCCCATTCCAGCTAGCCATTCTTATTTTTCTTTTAGGCTTGTTAGTTTCTATCTCTGACCCAAGTATAAATCTGTTCTTCCCTCTTCAAAGCCCCATCGCCCCCATCTCCTCCACTCCAAAACTTTTCTCACTGTTTTCGAAAGCTAGTCTTTGCCCTTGCTTTTCAGTAGCTAAATGATCTTAGGTCCATCATGCCCATGCCTTTCAGCCCTATGAGGGACATATTGCTTTAATCAATATGAGAAGCTTTAAGACATACAAAGACATTATCACTACCATTACCCCCCTCTAAATCATGACCTGCAATCACTTCATAATTTTCAATCATATCTGGTGTGCTTTTACGCATGATTTATCTACAGCGTTTATGATGTTTCTCATGTATCTTGTTTTGATCCACCATGACTTGATTATTATTTTGGTATCAAGTTCTGGTTGCAAAATTATTACCTAAGATAGACCATAAGACAGCTATGTTCTTCTCTGATTAATCGCTTACACCATTTGAATAACAATGTTTTGGACATAAAATACCTTAGATTATGATATCCCTGAAACAGTTTTTATTTATATGTATTAAACAAAAAATAGAATGTAATTGATAATAATTACATAATAAAAGTACAAAATATGCAAATCGACCTGGCACAACAGAGTAGATTAGCAGCTTCAGTGTTCATAGAATTGAAGCCCATAGTTTGCATAAGAAGTAGAGAGCATGAGCATGTGATTAATGGTTGTGGCCCATGTCTTGTAACGATGATAATCATCCCCCATATCTAGCTTGATTATCCCCATATTGGTTGTTAACACGATAAGATAACATGTATGACCAGTCTCTCGATCAGCTTCTAAATCTTTGTACAACTCAGCATGCAAGTCCAGTACAATACCTGAAGCATATTTATCGTACTCATAATGGTTAATTCTCTGTTCTGTATTTAGAAGAAAACTTAGTGCTACATGTAGTATTTAAGATAAAGTAATTAAAAGGAAAAATGGAGAGCAGGAATAGTATAACCTACTTTCCTTCTTGCCTTTCAGGATATTGAGCTTCCTCAACTTAAGAATAACCTGTATAATTAATTCAAGGATCAATGGTTAAGATTACACCAGAGAAAAATTTACATAAACTTCTAGTTTAAAGAAATGTTATGGATGATTGACTATTTAATCTCAACTGTCCATGCATGATGATGTCTTGTGAACTTTGATGACCTCTGATGATTAATGCATTGCAGAATCTGAAATAAGACTAGAATATTAGTCAAACCTTGGCTTTGCTGCTAAGGATGATAGACACAGATCTCACCCTGAAATTTCCTGTTTACACAAAAAATTATAATCAAGCAAAATGCCAAATGATTTTACTATTTAAACTAGCTGACATTCCAGTAGTGACTTCTCCATCAACATACCATCAGGTGTTTCAACATGGAGCTCTGTTCCATTGGCAAGTACTGATCTACACTTCTCAAAGTCAAAATCAATGTCATTGTTATCCTCTAAAGGGAGAACTGGTGCATTTAGTCTGTTCTTGCATCCTGTTCTTGCTTTAAGGGTAGCAGCTCCTTTCAATGCTACAAACAATTGTAACCAAAAGCACACAACTAGGGAAGTAAGTGAACAAAACTCTCTGGGTTAGCATATTATTGTTGCCATGGCCCCATTGTGAGGCCAATCTAGTAATCTAAACCCAAGAGCCCAATTATAGCTCTATTTGCCAAAAAAGAATAATTCTTTCTATTATCAAGTGAATTAAAAGCACTCCTCATATTTCTACAGAAAAATAATTGAAGGAACTTACAAGTTGTTGCAGCAGCTGTGAGTGTTACTATGTCACTTGCATTTGTGCCACTCATGGCTGAGCCTATGGCACTGCTAAGCTGTTCTCTCTTTGCCCCCATTGCTTCTGCGACTTGTGCGCATTTAGCTGCAACCAAAGCAGCAGCAGAGGCTATGGCAGCCTCCTTGGCAGTGCTGGATTCATCTTTCTTGGAGTTCTCAGCAGCAATTGCAGCTAAGGCAGCAGCTACTCCTGCTACTGATATAGCTGCATGTACTTCAGCTTTTTGTAGCCTCTCTTCTTCTTTTCGCTTCAGCTTTATCTCTTTCAACCATTTCTTTATTGAAATGGTCTTAAAGGGCAGTATATTTTTCCATGGGAACTGCATTAAGAATTGTTTAGATTAAGTTCTTTTGTATGTGTTTTTATAGCTTATAAAAAAAGCTTAAGTCAATGAGAACAAGATTATGCACCCATTTCTTGCGGAAACAACTGTTGTAGTTCAGTTCAGGATGCATTGCTTGTTGCATCCATATCCATGACTGTAAGCAAAAAACCGAAGAAATAAAGCAATGAATTTGGTTTGGATAAATTCAACTAAATGATAAACATTGATCATAACCACTATACTATTGCTGTAGTGTGCCTACCTTCATATCATTGGATTTCCATGGTGGCAGAGACTTGAAGGCATCATCCATTTTGACACTCTTGTCCATCTTCTGCAAGGTAGACAAATAAACCTCCATTCATGTCCTTTGCTCCAATAACATTCAAATCATAAAACACTGCAAACATAGAAACTGCTACAAATTGACTCACCGAGAAAGGAGGTTTCATGACGTCGCAATCGAGTTTCTTGATTGGATTATCTAGGAGAATAATCGGCTGGTTTTGCAAGTCTGGTTGGAGAGCTTGAACAGCAAAGTTGCACCAAGTGCTCGAAAGAAAATCCATTGTCTCAGGATGTGCCTCAGAGGGAGATGGCTTCATAATTGAATCCATGTATGCGATTAGGAGCTATAGACTGTATTTGTGTTTAACTGGAGGTGATAAAATTAACAGCAGATTGAGGAAAGGCTCAGCTAAGTCTCAGATATAAGCAAGTCTTAACATGCATGAATGCTAAATAGACTATGCCTAAATCCCTATCATGTCAATATTGTGATGAGGGTTCTAAACATATGGCCCATACACATGTTTAATTTATTGGATAGAATAGAGCTGCAAAATGTCCTCCTTAAATCATCACCATTGGTGTGATTGACCCATATGAGAGATCAGATTCAAATGGGAAATTATGCATCTATGGGTAAAAAATGGCCTTAAAAGGTTAGTGCTGGCAGGCACAGCTTGTTGCTGTCCTCGTATGCAGATCCTAAAGTTCATCAAAAAAGGGTTTTAGACAGATGAGATATTACAGTTGGAAAGGGTAACTGGATGTTTATGAATATGTAAACATGGAGCTGGGAACAAGGGACCTACTAGGTATAACAAGAGTTTCTAGATAATAATAGATTTAGATGGGAGAGGGTTCCTTCAAGATTTGATGATAGAGAACACATGCTACCACTGTAGAAGCATTAATGCTTGTATAATAAATTATACATACATAAAAGGTATCGAGAGGTCCATTTCCTTTTGTATCTTAAATGAAAACCATAAACTCAAGCTAAGCATGAAGAATAGGCTTGATGAGGAAGTGATAGGTGACTCCTTCGAGCTGTCCAGGACCACCATGTTAGTCTTTTTGAGGTAGTATATTGGTAACGTAGCGCGATGATTTTTTTTATTTTAAAATACATAAAAATAATATTTTTTTATTTTAAAATTTATTTTTAATATGAACACATCAAAATACTAAAAAAACATTAAAAAAAATTAATTTCAAGTAATTTTTTAATTTTTTTTTATAAAACACGGTTTATATCGCAAAAACAAACATTTCCCAGTACTATAGCCATAAAAGTTAAGAGAGTAAGATGCAAGAATTGTGAGGCATTATTATAACCAAGCATGCAGTCTAGGGCCAACATTGCTAAAAAGGATGTAGACAAGTATGATTGATGTTAACCACAATAAAGCTACAAAGACATGTATCAATAGTGAAGCTAGACATTCTCTGATTATAATATTGGTTGGATGATTAACAAGTTGTTAAACGACGAGGTTTAGGGTTTAGCCTTTTGTATTAAAAAGGGTTTTATGAAAATTAGTTGAGTAGCTTTTTATGGGTTCGATTATCTCTCAAAATGGCTATGGGGTCACCAATATTCTGCTTTGATGATGGATTACTGGACTTTGCAGAGGGTTTTTATTTATTTATTT
>Ga0307510_10003200_pt1 | contig 19017 bp, 15 predicted proteins | sample 12_EM_MG_FD_207224 | JGI IMG/M metagenome (GOLD analysis project Ga0307510, IMG submission 207224) | Populus trichocarpa ectomycorrhiza microbial communities from riparian zone in the Pacific Northwest, United States - 12_EM | ecosystem: Host-associated > Plants > Roots > Unclassified | place...
TAATTGGAATCTGTCTGTGATAGGGTCGAGGTAGCGTGCTTTGGTAGGTGTGGGATGAAGGATAAGGGGAAAGGAATTTGTTGGCATCTTAGCGATTATATTCAGGGTAAGGTATTCAAGTTTGCTAAGTGGATCCCAAGATGAGAGGGAGAAAGAGAATTGAAAATCAATTCTCTCAAACATAATATTGGTGGATGAATCTCTTACTAGAAATAGTAATACGTGATACTTGAAAACGATAAAATAATCATGAAATATCGCACGCCCCAACCCCGTCCCACTAACTGAAACATCCTCTCAAGCCTCCTGATCTAGGGAATTTACTTCAGTTTATACTACCGCCCCCGGCCGTCTATCTTCTCCTGTTCTCCCCCTAACTTCTGAAATCCTTTCGCGATATTTCAAGATCAACCTCTGACACCGCTCCATATCTTGTCCCACCAGTCGACTTAACACATTCGCGTTATCAAGTGCTCGCGCGCATATCTCCGCTGCGATATCGTGTTCCTCTTTCTTTGCTTTCAAGAACTTCACCAGCTTCTCCAGGAGTGAGACCTCCAGTTCTATCTCTGAGACATCGGACGGGAGGAGGTTTGGGGGGGTGTTAGACCGCGGTGATGACGATGGTGACATGGTTGTCTTGGGACTTATCCACCAGTGGTAGCGTTTACGGGGGGGATCGGTGGGGATGGTGAGACCGCAGCAGAGTAGCTCGAGGTAGGCTTCCATGGCGGATGGAGTGCGGGAATTTCAGATGTGTAGAAGGGGTTATATGGGAATTCGAAATTACTGGCGCTGGCACGTCTCACTCCCTGTAAAGAGGATTATGGGGCATGATAGAAGGTTCGTGATAGGAGGGGACTCCGGTGGGTTGTTCTGGGGATTTGTGCCTGGTTCCATGAGTTTCAAACAGTCCTCATATAGGTGTGCGAAGTATAAGCTCCCAGTAGAGCCTAGATCTAGCAGAATAAGTACCGTTGTTGAGACCAGGATCTATTCCGGAAATGATGCGACCCGAGTGACTATTTCTAACCCTAACCCGCGAGACTTATAAGGCCCTATTAGTAAACGGGGACAGCCCGAACCTCACAGGCACTACGGTACGACCTTGAAAATAGTTCTTAGCTCCTGACCCTGGGTTACTGCACCCAGCCATGCGGGGCGAATTTCCAATCCCCTTTGCTTAGGTATTATAACCTTATCCTTTGTCTTCCGGTTATGAAATAAATGATCAAGATAGAGTGTCAAGTTGAAGTCTTTTTAAATTTCTCTTTGATTTTTACCCCTTATTTACCTCCTTACCGAGAGGCAAAGTGTGCTTTTATATGGGAACCTCACAAGTACCCAGCTGTAATTTCTCCCTCACGCGCGCACAAGACTTTTAGTCGTGAGGTTTACGAAAGCGAACTGATGGAATCCGAGGTTCACCTTAAAGGGCTCAGCTTGTTTGGTAGAGTAGGCCCTTGGCACTAAGATTTGTTATTAATTTAACGCCGTATCTACTCCGAGACCCCACAAGCAAACCAAATGATACCCTCCCTTTCAGAAACCCATCAATGCAAGAGGCCAACACAATGAGCCTGCGGAAAGTCGCACAATGGAGCAGTTTCACCTCCACACCCTCACTCAGTCATAAGAGCCAGGAGGTTCCTTTGTCTGGTTCTTGGCATCGAGTGATCGATCATGATTATTAATGAGACAGGTTATCGGCTCTAAAAATTCAGAAGCAACAGCATGGCAGTGTGATACTCGGAGGTAAATGGATGTTGTTGTTGTTGACATAGCGTCCTTCTTGAGGCTTAAAGAGGGAGTTGGGAATCACTATGGTACCCGCTCGCTAGAAGAATGAGGACCCCACAATCCTGCAGAAACTGTTTTGGATTTTTCGGCATACTGAATAGAAAATAGTTTCGTTTCTTGCCGCATGTGCAATTCCATAGAAATTGGTGAAAGTCGGGATAAGGCTAGAGAAGGACTAGACCATTATTGGTACAGTTCCAGGCTAGTAGTGGTTGGACAAAGCTTACTCCACAATCTTATTTCGATTTCTGTTAATTAAAGTATGAGGACGGAGCACCGGGAAACACGCCGCCGTTAACGGTTTCTCATGATGCGCACCACTTGAGTTCGAGAAATTCAACCTGAACAAGTGCATATCATACATACCTCCTCCAGAAGCTAGGCCACGGAGGCACAAGGGACAAGTCTATTCCCCACCTACCACCAAAAAGTAGGGTTATTCGGAAAAACTATTAACTTAGCTGCCAAAATTATTCAAAATTCGATATGTTGCGTAGGCAATCTGTGTTATCTCCGAGAATTAGTTAAAATTGATATTAGGAATTTCTCCTTGAATAAGCCTCTATCCATAACTGCTGGAATAGGAATTTTCTGACAATAGCGCTCCCACGTTGCAATTTTTTGGTATTGCAGGGAGAGGACCCTTGAACCACCGCCCTGCTTGAAGTAACTGGTAGAGCCGAAATGATATTTATATGTATAAAACGGGGAGATATGATGTGGAGAGGCGAAGGGAGGAGTGTATGAAATCATTTTTACACCAATGCCAAAATTCTCGCTGATATGAATGTGCGAAAATCCCCTATTTTGGTGTGTAAATAGCGCAGTCCAACTATGATACCCGTTTAACTCACATGGGGGCTCATTTTCCACTCCCTCTTTCGCGAGCACTACAGGTTGCCCACGTTGGCAATATCTACAATCCCAGTCCCTTAACACATAGAATAGATGCTAGGTTAGAGGGTATTATAGGGTTGCGGGGGATAAAATCATGCTCACGGTCTCGCCGTGCTACTCTCCAACTCCCTCCTCTCACATTATCCCTCACCACATTCTTCTTTCTTGATACCTTTAATTTCACTCTAACACTTGCATCATTCTTTCCCCACCTCCAATCCCCCTTCTGCACCCTAGACGGGGCAAGCATCAAACCGTCCTGTTTTCTCCCTCTTCCCCTAGCTACCTACTATCCGCCACTTTCGTCAAAAAAACGAACCATTAACATTTCTTCGCCAAATACCTCCTAAAACGGCATGCGTATTCAGTATAAACCAGACATCCCCCGCACCACCTTCGAGTCTGTGGACCCACTTCATACGCAATGGGATTACCTCGAAGATATCGGTTCATCTGCGACTGATAATTTCGGCCCTACTCCTCCGGAGCCATCTTCTGCTACTACTGCTACTGCCATCGGATCTATCCCTCTGGATGTGCGGAAGAGAGAATACATCCTGTACAGCCGCAGGCTTGTCCGCCGCCACATTAGCATCACTTATACGCGGCTTGGTAGAGAGCCTCCTGGAGCAGAGGAGTTTTCAGGTCCACAACTGGTGTCTGCACTTGTACGGGCTGCCAAGGACTTAGATATGGTTGCAAAGGCAAGGAAGATGAAAAGCCAAACTGCTGTTTCGCTCTGGCATGCTGTGCAGTACGCTTTGCGTGGAGAGTTTATTACCCTTGAGCAAGCAACTATTCGTGGGTGTGGTCCTGATGCTATTTATACCACTCCTTCAGTGGCCTCTTCGCATTCCGATGCTTATCCTTCTCCGTCCCCGTCTGTGAAGGATAAGGGGAAGAAAAAAGTTGGGTCAAAGAAAATAAGGAAAGAAGATGTGCTTAACTTGAACACTTTTGGCGCAAAGTTCCTCCGCTTGGGCAGCGTAGAGTCCGCTATCAAGAAGTACTTCGAGATACTTTGCGAACCTCAAAATAAGGGAAATACCAGCTCTACTATCACCACCCCAATAACGCCAAAGCTTACTGCTCTTTCTTCCGCTGCTCATGTTTCCGCGGCATTGACGCGCTCTCTACCTACTTCCTGCCGCAAACCCGACACAGGCACACTCCCCAGAGCGCTCCATTCCCCCGGAAACGAGTTCATATTACCCATACCGTTTCTCCCATTACCAAACTTTACCCCGACGAAAAGTCCCGTTGGCCCGGGGAGAAAAAAACCTCGGAAAAGAGAGCCTTCCGATCCAGAAGCCAACCGGATATTCAAACGCGAGATGTGCTCCCCGCTGTTGCGTACCAGACACATGCACTCTTGGGGGAGAGACTGGGACAAAGAGTTGTCACTAGGGCAGGCTAGTAGGAAACTCCCCCCAGAGCCGATGCTGGAATTTAAATCCCATTCGGAGCTTAGTGCCACTGGGATTTCCGGAGTGTTGAGGACGCTGAGGGTCTACCACGATCGGGCGAATGACTGGAGTCAGAGATACCTCGAGGAGCAGAGAGAGGACTTGGCGGGGACATTGGAGACAAGGGCGGCGATCTTGGGACAGAGAGTACGCAGAGCTCCGCTCCCAGGTTCCTCATTTCTTCCTAGTGCTCGGTGCCGCGAGCCTGAGCTACCCAAGGAGCCAGTGGGAGGGATCACACCATCCGGATTGAGGCAGATTATTTTCCCAGATCAGCCGCCTAGTACTTACTCTGATAAATATAAGATCAAGCCAGAGTTACTTACGCAGTTACCTAAAAGAGGAGTGGAAGCTGGTATAGCATATCTTGAGAGCCTTATGACTAGATTCTCGAAGTCCCGCCAGGTTTCTTTCGCCGGTCAACCATCCACCCCTACTCCTGCCAAACACAAACTTGAGCGAGAGCAACTCTTGCAATTATCCCAAGAAACGGAAAATTCTAAATTAATGCCCACACAAACTCCACCACCCAGTTCGAAGGGAAGGCTCTCCTTAATGGCCCATGTGGAGGACCTGGACAACCAGGGCTCACTAATACGACAAAAAAGGTTGAAAGCGAGGCTCGAGAGGTCAGGTGGTGGGAAAGTTGATGAACTCCGGGAGAAGCTGAATTCGGATGCTCTCGGTAAGCAGAGAAGGTCTCTCAAGAGTCAGCGAAAGCGAGTGGAAGGCTTGGTCCCCGCAGCAGAAGGATCTACTCCAACCGCAACGCAAATCTCACCTTCTAGTTCGGTGTTGAAGCTCTCGCCAATCACTAATGCTAATAACATGATGGATCCGGAATCGCCGCTAGTACAGAGGAAGTGGAGAGTTGAGCAGAAGAAATCCGCTAGTGGAAAAATTGATGAACCCCTACAGGAGCGGAATTCCGGCCCCGATGGGAAGGCAAAATCTCTTGGGGGTGATGAGACACCTTCTCAGCCAGGCGCCGGAAATGATGAGGGGAAGAGACTACTAGCGAGTGGCCGGGATATAGTGGAGCATCAAATTCCAACCAGAGTCCATCTAAAGCGGAAGAGGGCAAACGTTGAGGACCTGAGCAAGTATGGGGAGGATTTTCTTCGGCCTGCCAAGCGGGTGAAAATGACTGGACCTCTCAGGCCACTATCCATCCCCCCTCCTACAGCTCAATGTGTGATCTTTTAATAGTGAGCAATACAGCAACCCCCAAGTTGGCATATGATTCCTGCATAAAAAATCATTGCTATTATCTTGCGAAGGTTGGTTTTCTTTTTTTGAACCTTTGAATTCTGTTTTCCTATCAACTTCAATCCTCCGGTTACAAGTGGCAGGGAAAATGTTTTTGGCAGATTTACAAGACGGGAGCAGTTAGCCAGCAAAATAATCCTTGCCCTGAATGAGAGCGTCTCCCAGTGTACAGTACCGTACTTGCACCCCGGTATTCTCAATGACTCAATTTGCACAGGTTACAGTCTAAATCTATATCTTTATTTACAAGTATCGTATTCAGGGAGATATTTTCGCACAAGACGGTATTGTTAACCAGCAAAATAATCTCTTCCTTGTACGAAAACATTCCTCTTCGTACTTGACTAGTGAAAGTTTAAAACGTTGTTTCGTATTTTGGCCAAGCGTTTAATAAAGAAAAGCACCACCTGTGGATAGAAAGAAAAGTATAATCCCAGCGCTTCCAGTCGTCCCGTCCACCCAAGACGGGGCGAGGACGACAAAGGACGAGACGGGGTGGACGGCCGTCGGCTGCAGACCTGCAAAATCAGTCAATGGGACAAATACTGATATGGATACTCGGATAAGTTAAGGTTAAAGATGAGGATAGGGATGGGGGTGAGGAAGAAGAAGAAAAAGGGTGACGCCAGAGCGGCTTATGATACCAAGGGTGGTGTCGTCGGAGGAGGAGGAACCCTGTCCGCACAACACGTTGTCGTCAGGGCATCAGTGACAATGTGCCTCTTTGCCCCAGTTCCAGATATTACCCGTATGACTGATTACTCTATCACGTCTACCCCTGCAGCCTCGACATCGTCCCAAGTTCTTAGCACCGGCGTGATCAACATCACATGTCCTCCCCAACCGAGCACGAACTTAAGCCTGTCTAATTATCTGCAGCCGGGCTCATCTCAAATCCAACGTTGGCCTTTGTATGTATTGTTACTATGTCCTATTGCGAAACTCCCCCGCCAGCGAGTGGAGACTGAGTTACACCAGAGTGCAAGTAGCCATTACAATCCCTATCCCCGTTATTCAAGTGCAGTTCTTTGTTCTAGCCGGCATTGTGCAAGTTTCCCCGATTCAAAAATACACAAGCTAAGGTACTTTAGATCTCAATTAACGTCTCCAATTGCTACGGGCCACCGTTTATCGGTTGTGGGAGCCCCCACTAACCGGGAAGGCGTTCATTCTCTCGTGAAGCGCGTCCTTGTACCCGCCTAATACCCCCGTCCAAGCGATCGTTGAGGAGCTGTAATTGAGCGCCACGCGGGCTGTCATATCAGCGACCCCCGGGTTTCCGTGTTGGTTATGTACGAGTACGTATGCGAACTTAAATATACCTCCAAGTCGGTCCTATTGATTTTTAACCCCGTTCGGACGCAGTATCCCTAGCATACGGCCTCTAGTCCCAACTTCATAACTTCAATCGCTATTGGCGTAGCTGGCTTCCTGGACGTGGATGTTTTATATTCGTATCCATGGAAGGTCGTATTGTCCCAGACACCCTTGGTTTGATTCCCCTGAAGTTTAAACGGCTTGCCTTGGTGGTTTGATCAAATACAATCAGCATGGTGGATTCCGCTTGGAACAATAATTTTCTAGATGGCGGAGGCCCAGGAATGTCGACAAGGCCTTTTTTATTCTCACCTAGGCTCCGCAATTGATACTGCCATAGACACAAGTGAACATTAAAGGTACGCGCCTCAAGACTCCCGGCAATATCATGCGACTATATAAACCATTCTTCTAATATATTCCTTCATTATCTAGTATTACGCCTATGTGCCTAGTGTTCTGTCCTCCAAAGTGCTATTCTGGTAACTCTAGAGACTAGCGCCATGCATATCTTACACATCTTTCAGTCGAGCAAGACCCTATTGTTTCCCAGTAAAATGGCTTTTTGCCCTTTGTCTCCTGATGTGGGTGTTCGGGCCCTTCAATCCTTTGTTTGCTCAAGGCGGAAAAAAAAGCCAAAATCCACGAGTGTAAATTTCCTTTCTCTTGTTTCCCGAGGCCCAGACAATAGATGTTTAAAGATATGGTCTATGCTCAGGACAGAGGCCGATAGAGGGAAGGAAACAACATCCTCACCTCAAAAATACCATTGTTGCGATAGTCGACACCTCAGTTGCGATTGAACCCCTGGAGTCTTGACAACCATGGTCCAACAAAATATTCCGACGGTTTTGCGAATTGATCGTGACCGACTCAGACCCCCGATTTCCCTACCTCGAGTCCCCCCCCAGCCTGAGTTGAATGATTTTCTTAGCCTTTTCACCGATTACGACTTCACGGGGGCGAGCACCGATTCCGACTCCACGGGGGCGAGCACCGATGCCGACTCCACGGGGGCGGTCGAGCCAGCGAACACTTTGGGAGCCTGGAACGAACCTGTCATTCAAGATCTGGATAACGAACACCAATTTGAGGGGCCCAATCCTTGGGGTATCGACGCCGATCGCCCGTCTGATTCTCTGTGGAGGGTTTATTGCGAATTTCTCTCCAGGAGATACCCAAACCGATATCCTCTAATCATCTCAAACCCGATTTCGCTAGACGACTTACCGGCTACCTTTTTAACTCCCGAAATACGCCAGAGACTCCCTCAATGTTCAAACCTACTATTTATTCTCCGGAACAGCCTCCATGAATACTGGTTTGGGGACCTAAATTTCCAAACCACGACGCTACACATCCTCACTCCATGGCCGGCTGGTGAAGTCGGGGTACCGGATAACTTATCGGCCCAAGGTGCCCTCGAGCAATGCTTGCGAGTGGCGACTAGAGATCCTACCTGCAGGATAAACCTTGCCCAGGGCTACAATGTCTCTACCCCTCCTCAAGGGATTGAGCGTTCTTGGCGATACGCCTTGAGGGCCATGGCCCTATGGCACGAAAGCCGTGACCCCGATCATTTTTGGCCTAACCCAGTGACCCCCATTGATTCAGCGGGTTGGGGTATGCCAGGATTTATGGGCGGACTCATAGATACTCTCTACCAGGTAAGTGGAATAAAATACGTGTGTTATCGATACTCACTAGGGCGGTCTAGCAACAAAACGAGAATCCCGAAGGTCCCCCACAGCAACTTCACGCAACCGGAACAGAGGAAATGCCAGAGGCGGTGCCAGACGAGATTAAACAGTTGCTCGTACAGCTCACTAGTCACATCCGAGCTATCGAGTTTGCCCAACGGGAGATCGATAATGGCGCCGAAGCAATCATGTTTCGAGGTATACCAAACTCACGGCATGATGAATGTGATCCCGGAGGAAACGGGTCTTGTCCAATCGAAGTGACGGCCCTGCGCCGATGTCAGAAGCAAATCTTTTTAGGGTAAGCTTGATCCTCCCCCAGGGTCTAAGAAGGCCGGATATCCTTGTTGCGAATAGGGACTAAGTTAAACATCCAGCCGAACTCTACCGGCTGTCAAGATGGCAGATATCGCTTTAGCGGGCCCTGCCGAGCGTTTTCGCAGGCAAATGGAAAGCCACCCACCCGGAGGTGACCTCCCCGGCCCACGTTCGCCCGCTATCAGTGGCCACTAACAAACGAATAGCTAGCGCCGAGTTGATCGCGGCCAACCGGCGGGAGGTCGAACTACAATGGAATCTCGGTGTCAATAAATGTATGGTAGCCTTGGACGAAAATGGTCAGGGTTTCGTCAAAGGCTTGGCGCTGCCCCGATATCCTAGCTATATGGCAACTTGCGTCAATTCTGCTAATATTCTCGATACTCAACCTTACTCTGCTGTGCTTCCGGATTTTGCTTTTTTGGAAGTTGACAATCAGCCTCCAATATTCTGGCTTCAAAGGAGGAGGCCAGTATTACAGCAAGTAGGTAGGGTTACTACCCAAAGCAAACATAACTTCTACGGCCCGACTCCATGGATGATTCGGGAACCACTTTGTACGCAAGCTATCGAACCAGCAACCCCTGCTGGCGTACCGACCGCTGGTATCCTTCAACTTGACGACTCAAGCTTTACCCCTGCTATGGTAGCTGCCCGAGAGGCCAGGTTTGGGCCATGGACACTTGAAAATTACACGATGGATCCTTTCGACAGCGAAGAAAGATTCCAGCGAACACAGACAACGCCAGACCCAAGAGGCTTAGAACCCACGGGATGGCTCACAAGTGATATCATGGATGCAGTCGTCACTCGATATGACCAATTCCATCCGGAGGCAGAGGTATTTTCGGTCTCACTTACAGCCTTGTTAGCCGTCACCGGCGATCCTTCACACCTCGCAAGTAGCCGATTAGGTGCAAGGTTTTGGGTATTTATGCAGTCGAATGTCCAGGCAGATCAGCCAGGCACCCACTGGTGGATCTCGATAGTTGATCGGGTCAAAGGACACTTTTTCAGTCACAACAGCCTTATAGGTTCCGGCGATCCCAACATCCTCTTTAATGTCTTGAGACCTATTTTTGAATCACCAGCAGTCCAGACTATTGCTGGATCAGCGGCAACTCTGACCCTCCCAGCGAACTCCGTAGTGGGTGTGCCGCAGCAACAAAACGGATATGATTGTGGTGTTTTTTCAGTGAGAACGGTAACCGCGTTCCTCGAGGGGCTCGCCCAAATCCAGGGACCCATTCCAATAGACGGGGATAGCCAAGCAGCGAGACACTACATACCAGAAAATTGGTCTGCCGCAGAATATCGCGAGGTTCTCCGTACATTCTTTCCGGTAAGACAGTGTTTTAGAAGCAGCTGGGGCTTCCCAAGATTAATAGTGAGTGGGTTCTAGGCTAGGGGTCCGCAGAGAGCTGGTGCTTCCACCGCCCTCAACCTACTCGCCAACCTCACTGGTGTGTTATCACATGCCAATCACTCCGATGATCTGGAGCGGGCAATGTGGCATCTCGACAATGTCGGCGGAATCCTTCTCCAAATGAACTGCCTGACGGCAGCCAACTTGCCTCACAGCTGCCTATGTCAAAATCAAGACAATGGGTGCGGTTTCTCGGTGGTACCCGTCCCGCCGGGCTATAAGGTTGTGCTCATGAGGTAGGTCCCCCACCCGTTGCGGCACTAGCGCATAGAAGCTCACACCCACTAGCGACTCCGCCCTTCTAGGTGGTTCTTGGACAAGAGCTCAAAACCTCCCTATCATGCCGCAGCACTTGACGGCTTACCAAAGTGCCTGTAAGTACAGCCGTTCCCCCATCGCTTCACAGCTAATTCGGTCACCTTAGTGACAAGATTAAATCGGAACAACCAACTTAGCAATTCTCAGAGGGAAGAACTTCGCGATAAACATTTGATTTTAGCTTCAGATACGACTCAGATATTAGTTGGAAGCCAACCAGCACCTGCCGGGAGCCCCCCCCAGGGCTTTGCTCGAGCAGCCTTCCTTCCTGACGATAACACTGACAAAATCATTCAAATCATGGAAACTAATTCGAAGACGTATGGAGGTGACACTATTAGGTTACCTCAAGTGTCGTACATAAGGATAAACGACCAACTCTGGATTTGGGTAGCAAGACCTCTTTCTCGGCCAGCTGCTGAAAGATGGCGCACCGCCACAAGGCCCACAACAAGAAGAGGCGCTGTCCTAGCACTAATAAGAGCAAACCTTCCCGCACCCACACTCCCCATTGCCTCTGCGCCACCTACGTTCAATGTGAACGAAGAGTCGGAACCGCTAACCATCCAGGAAAACCCGACTACCCTGGCCTCGGCGGTGGCTAGTTTCAACGCTAGGTGGGCGGAGAAGGAGCAGAACTACCAACGAGCCCTCAATCAGCGGTCAGACTATCTTGCCTACTCGGATAGTGAGGATGAGTTACCCCGTGACAGGAACGAGCTGAATACCTATGGGGTCGCGCCCCGCAAGCAGAAACGATTCTACAACCACTCATCTTCAGAAGAAGACGATGAGGGTTTGATCGATCGAGACAGACGCGCGAGACCCGCAAAGCGTGTAGCTCGAATGAACGCCCAGACAGGCACTCCGTTTCTGCCAACCATGGGACAAACTACCACGGAAGTCATACAACCGATCAGGCATCTCGTACGGCCCTCTGGTGACAATAGAATAATACAAATCCCCGAAGAGCCAGAGCCGACAAGCCAACGAGCTGCGGAGGCTAGAGCACTGGCCGGGGTTGCGGCGTTGGGCACAAGGTCATGGGGAGCCGTGAGGCAACCATCTTTGGCCAGAGCAGCGCCAGCACTAATGGCCCAGCCTACTTCACCTGTCTTGTCTGAGCTCTTGTCCGGAGTTCGGGCATTAACAGAGAGAATGCAACGCACAGAGGAAACTATAACGGGGAGAGTGCAACGCATCGAGGATACTATAACGGGGAGAATGCAACGCATAGAGGAAACTATTCTGGCGGGGCAGAGGCAAGCGGCGGACAGAGACCGTATTATTCTCGATTTCATAGCCAACTTCCCCGCTGGCTCAGGCGGCGGCGGCGGTGGACAGGGCAGCGGAACCACACCAGGTCGGCCCGCAGATCCGGCCACTGGTGCCGCCGGTAATGTCGCCAGCGATACTGGAGGTGCTGCTGCAGGTGCCACAGCGGTCCAGGGCTCGGTCCAAGGCCCACCACAGGGCTCGGTCCAGGGCTCACCCCAGGGCTCACCACCGGGTTTGCCACCGGGTCCACCACCTGGTCCGCCACCTGGTCCGCCACCGGGTCCACCAAAGGGTCCACCAAAGGGTTCACCACCGGGTCCACCACAGGGTCCGCCAAAAGGTCCACCACAGGGTCCACCAAAGGGTCCGCCAAAGGGTCCACCACAGGGTCCGCCAAAGGGTCCACCACAGGGTCCGCCAAAGGGTCCGCCACCGGGTCCACCAAAGGGTCCACCAAAGGGTCCACCAAAGGGTCCACCACCGGGCTCACCACCGGTCTCGGTCAAGAGCTCGGTCAAGAGCTCGGCCCAAAGCTCGGTCCAGGGCTTGGTCCAGGGCTCGGTCCAGGGCTCAGACGGCGGCTCAGATGACGGCTCAGATGGCGGCTCAGATGGCGGCTCAGATGGCGGCTCAGATGGCGGCTCAGATGGCGGCTCAGACGGCTCAGATGACGGCCCAGGCGTCCCAGGCATCCCAGACGGCCCAGTGCCAACCCCAGCCGATCTCATCGCAGCAGGTGAGCTTGTAGGCAACGACGGCAGAAGAAATCACCAGCGCGAAGGGAGATACCACTGTCCTGTCTGTGGTGCGTACGTACGAACTCTTGGAGAAGTAAGTTTTCGACTGTCCCTCCCTCCCAATACAATCACTAGCCCGTTTATAAAGTATCCGGACACCTTGGCACCAATACAGGCATCAATAGTCCCAAGGTGTCCTAGTGCCCAATAGACAGGCGAGTAGCTATATATATATAATAGGAAACTAACAAATGCGAAATTTAGCCTCGGACGAGGGCGCACTTTGCAAGATGCAATACACATTATTATCAGCTGGTGGCTCATAGACCCGTCAAAAAGATGGCATAACAACCTTCTTTTTCTCTTCTCTTTCTGTTGTCGCTTGGGAGCGGAAGGAATCGGCCTGGTAAGTTGTCGGAGCGTATTTTGAGTACCGTTTAAAGGTTGTACTCGTGTTTAGTGATTACTTTTTTTTTTTGAGGGGTTTGGTTCCCTTCCGCCATAGGAACTCATGCACGAGTAAGCGCTAGGCACGCTCTAGGACGGGTGAAGTTTTTTGTTTATTTATTTAGCTATTGTATCTACCGCCCCGTTTTTGTAGGATGGTAATGGAATTTGATGTTTTTTGATTCTACTACTCGAGTAACCAACTAAGGAGACATTTCTGGAGCTGCCGCGATAACAAAGTGATTTTTCTCAATGAGTAGCAGCGAGCAAGGGGGGGGTATCATAGCAAAAACATGAAAAAAGGAAGAACCCACGCAACCGATGATGAACCCATTGATGCCGGTAGAAATACAGTACCGTAACATCCATTACTTGGATTATCACTCGGTGTACTCTAGCTGGCCGTTTTATTCCTCACACGTGGGGCCAATTACTAGTCCTTGCACAAATAAGTGTGAATTGCCACACTGGGATCATCCCCCCATCGGGAGATAGTGCATTTCCAAGAACACTTCCTCTTGCCTTGAAAAAATCTCGTTAGTTGGCTATCATCCAGCGCACGATATTACCCGGTATAATATTAATATAATAATATTACAATACTTGTATGAAAATACTAGGGGAATTTCGGCAGCCATGTGATTGACCAATCAATCCAACCGTGAGTGCAACCTTTGGAGGGGGTGGGGTGGGAGGAGATTATCGCACGTTCCTCCCACGAAACGAAACTCGCAGTTGTCATTAAATTATAATACTTGTACTTGTAGTTGGCTCAAACAAGCCACCACCAACTTACAAACGTGGGATATCGCACCACAACTCCGATACGACAACATTGCTTCCCGTGGCGCAACGGCAACAAACAAACAAACTTTCCCCGGATACGCTAAGCCAACCGCCTCCTCAGAAGCGAAACCCGGGCTGAACTGGATGGACCCTTTCCCTCCCTCCCGGGAGGAGGAGGAGGAGGAGAACCCCCGCCAACGGGTAGTTTAGCGGTAAACATAATATTATGATAATTTCAGGCACAACAACAGTGATGGGGTGGTGGCCCACGCCCACCACCTTTTCCTTTACCTTCCGGTACCCCTTCCCTTCCCTCCCTTCCCCTCCCCTCCCCTCCCCTTGCCTTCCCGGGACGGTAGGAACCACAGAAAAGGCGGATCTAGAACTAGTCTACGGTACGTCCCCCCCCTCTGGCAAATACGAGGAAGAGGTAATGCCAGCATACAATAGGAATCCTTACGATAACAAATACCCTAGCGATTTTTTACCATCTATTATATCTTCCCCAGCTTTCTCCGGAAAAACTAGGGCGAGGGGAGATGGTAGCATGGCAGTTGTCCGGTAATTTGTGCGATACTCCCCGGACACTCGATTGCGTGCTATTCGAGTACGCCCCCCCCCCCGAGATTCCCCGCATAGGGCTTTTCCAGTGGAGGAGGGGGGGGCCTTGAAACGGGTATCCGATTAGGTGATGTAACGGCAATGTTCGATAGGGAGGGTGCTAGTGCAACACCTTGGTGGTTTACTCCTGTACTAGCAGACCGTGGTAAAGACGAGAAACAAAGTAACCCACCCAAAGGATACCTCTATGCTATACAAACTAAACACCCATGTATTCTACTCTCTCTCTCTCTATCCCTGCCAACCAGCCAACTCCACCAACTCCACCAATTCCACCAATTCCACCAATTGTCTAACATTCAAATTATAAAATGCCACGCCCAACCCCCCCCCCCAATACGCCCGAAATGATACACTCGAAATGCAAGTCCTTGCCTTCATTGTCACATTGTCCATATTCTACCCTTTCCTCCCTTGCAAGTCAGTACTCGGGACGCCTGATCGACTAATGGATTCCGAAGCTTTACCAAAGGATCTTCAAGAGGCGGTGGACGTGACGTTAGAGGGATTGAGTCTAAAGGAGCAGGTTTCGCTGCTCGCTGGCGCAGACTTTTGGAGAACCGTGGAGATACAGGGTCGGGTCGCTGGTGTCAAGATGACCGATGGACCCAGTGGGGCTCGTGGGCAGTTTTTCTCCAACAGGACGAAGGTTTTTCTTATTTCCTCCCTGAAATTGATTTTTACCCTCCCTGGGGGGGGAACTGATTGCTGATGGAACCAATACAGGCAGCATTCTTCCCCGCCGGCGTCTCCCTCGCCGCAACTTGGGACACGAGCTTAATCCACCGGGTCGGCGAAGCCCTCGGTGAAGAGGTCCACAGCAAGCAAGCAAACGTCCTCCTTGCCCCGACAACATGCAATCACAGGTCCCCACTTGGCGGGCGGAACTTTGAATCCTTCTCCGAGGACCCGTACTTATCCGGGAAACTAGCGGCGGCATACGTGGGCGGCGTGCAGTCCAAGGGTGTTGCCGCCACCATGAAGCATTTCGTCGCGAACGAGCAGGAGACCAAGAGGTTTACCGTGAACGAGATCATTGACGAGAGGACCTTGAGGGAAATTTACCTGAAGCCGTTTGAGATTGCCATGAGGGATGTGGGGCCCTGGGCGATTATGAGCTCTTATAATGCTATTAATGGAGTGAGTCCTTTGGCCGAGTCAATATCAGGGGGATGCTAACGTGGGACTATAGCAACATGCGGATGTCAACAACTTTACCCTGAAGCAAGTCCTCCGCGAGGAATGGGGATACGACGGATTGGTAATGTCCGACTGGGGTGGAGCTCACGACCCAGTCGATTCTATCAAAGCAGGACTAGACCTAGAAATGCCCGGCCCAGCACCCCGCCGCGGGCAGAGCCTTCTCAAGGCTGTCAATGAATCAAACAGCGACCCTGAACTCCTCGCTGCCATCAAGACCGGAGCTCGGCATGTCCTAGAGCTTGTTGCGAAAACCGGCAAGTGGGGACGTTTCGGCGAGGAGCCGGAGGTTGCCAACGACAAGCCGGAGCATCGAGCGCTCATCCGAAAAGCCGGCACTGAAGGGATTGTCCTGCTCAAGAATGAGAACCATGTCCTCCCCATCCCGACATCCATCAAGAAGATAGCCTGGATAGGCCCCAACGCGAATGTGTCCATTCCTGGAGGCGGGGGATCTGCGAACTTGAGCCCGCACTACCTCACCAACCCCCTCGACTCCATCCGTGGAGCCGTAAAAGAGCACAACATACAAGTGAACTATGAAGTCGGCTGTCAGACCGAAAAATGGGTAAAGACATTCCCCATCCCCGGAGGTCGAGTAAAGCCCTCCCCGACAGGCGGCGAGGACGGCATGATCCTCGAATTCTTCGGGGGCCGTGAATCCCAGGGCCAAGTGGCAGAAGCCAGGATAACGAAAACCTCCACCATCTTTCTCATAAACGAGAAACCCCTCTCCCTAGCAGACAAGGACTACAGCGTCCGATTAACATGCTACTTCACCCCGGAAGTCTCCGGCGAACACATCCTGGGACTCGGCGCCATCGGGCCAACGAAGGTATACCTGAACGACGAGCTCTTCCTGGACCACACCAACTGGACCAAGACCGGAGAACTCTTCTTCACCTCCGGTTCCGAAGAAGTCACCAAGAAGCTGACCCTCCAAGCCGGTGTATGGTACAAACTCGTCACCGAGTCAACCACCAAATCCCCCGAACAGCTGCTGTCCGGCATGGGCGCGGACGGCCCCGATTTCCCATCCGCCATCGGGATCCGCCTGGGCGTCGACCTCGTCCGCGACGCGCAAGAGTACATCTCGCGGGCCGCGGCGCTCGCCAAGGAATCGGACGTGGCGGTATTGGTGGTCGGCATGAACGACGAGTGGGAATCGGAAGGCTACGACAGGCACAGCATGGACCTGCCGGGGAAGCAAAACGAGTTGATCTCCGCCGTCGCAAGGGCCAACCCGCGAACCATCGTGGTGAACCAGTCCGGGTGCGCGGTGAGCATGCCATGGCTCGCGGAGGTGCAGGGGTTGCTACAGGTCTGGTACCAGGGACAGGAAGCCGGGAACGCGCTTGCCGATGTGCTGCTAGGGAAGGAAGCGCCGGGGGGCAGACTCCCCATCAGCTTCCCTAAAAAGGTAGAAGACAATCCCTCTTGGGGAAACTTTGGCGGCGACGGCGGGGCAAAGAATGAAATCCATTACAGCGAGGGCGTATTCGTTGGATACAGACACTACGTTTCTCGCGACGTCCCCGTGCTCTTCCCCTTTGGCTTCGGCCTCTCGTACACCACTTTCTCCTTCTCCTCACTGCAATTCGCCGGGGGTGAAAACGTCCTCGCACCGGGCGCCACCCTAACCGTCCAAGTAGCCGTCAAGAACACTGGCAACGTCACTGGCAGCGAGACGGTGCAGGTCTACATATCGCCCAGGGCTGGGTCCCGGGTCGAGAGACCCGCCAAGGAACTCAAAGGCTTTGGTAAGGTAGAGTTGCAGCCGGGAGAGGAGAAGGTTGTGGAGATTGTTCTGGATGAGTTTGCCGTCGGCTATTTTGAAACAGGTGTGGGCAAGTGGAGGGCCGAGAGGGGGGTTTACGAAGCCATTGTTGGGAGGAGTGTGGAGGAGGCGGTGGGAAAATTGGAGATAGTTGTTGAGGAGACTTATGAGTGGATTTTTTAGCCAGAGTTAGAGGAAGAGGTTTTTTTTTTTTTGGCATTAGGTGCTCTGGATGCACTGCATGTGTTTATATTATGAGAATAGAGAAATTACGAATCATAGTTTATCACTCGTTATTGAAATCTCTGCGAACTGCTCTTATTTCCTTTGCCCACCTCGCTGCATCTACTCTCCTCCCATAGACTTCGCCGACTAGCAGCTGCTAGTATAGCCGCAACTAGGCTCCCGCGACCCAACCCCCCCCTATCTCCCTCCGGTATCCCTCCGCCTATTCCATCCCCAATACTACTGCCAACCAATCACACCTCCGTCGGTGTGGTGAGAAATATCATACCTTCACGTACACCGGCGACTCTAGGAAAATTCCTTGTTTGAATTTCGCACATTTGCATTCGCACGGGGCTTCGCGAAAACTTTTCGCTTCGTCCTTTATACCTCGCTAGTACCCCCGCGCCGAACCCTCACTTTGACTCGCTATTTCAATTTCACCTCCCCGCAGCTAACTTGTGCTTTTACGTTCGACACTCCAGCATATAACCACTCCTGTAGAACCACGCATGGTGCGTAACGCCCTTTCCTTCCTTCCTTCATGCCGTTATATTTAAATCTCTACTACTCCTCTTGACCACCTGATGCTCGGAAGTAACGCACAGCAAAACCTCGCCGTCCTTGCTTCGATAGCTAGATACCCCGCCACCCCCAATGGAATCCCGCAGGTTCTGAGTTTCTCTGCATCAAGGCCTGACCCGTACTATACTGCAATCCCCCGCCACTCCCCACACCAGACGGATTATTTGGATCTTGGTCGGCCATCGGGGGGGGCGGCAAACGTGACTGCGAGAATCGTGATGTATCGTTGTCCAGGAGCATAAAAAAAAAAGTTGTTTTTTGCCCCTGCGATCCGGTTAACTAAAACTGTGGTTCCCAGCAATGACCGGCCAGTCATTTTAGTTAGCACAGTAATTGAATATTAGTTGGACCCAGTTCCTGGCTTTTATATATAAGCCTGCGCCCGCCAGAGAGGGGGTCATCATGGGGAAGTCTGATCGCCGCGTCATATACAGTATGATAGTATGAACTTGGATTTATTAATCCGGCACGGACGGCGGACGGGTGGGTAGCTTAACTTGAGTGCTTATGAGCGTCGTATAATAGGTGCTGTGCGTATTCGGCCCTGTCCGTCTGCGGTACCTATTCGTCCATCTATCTACGGTACGTTAGGGCGCAGAACAGCACAGTACTCGAGTACTGTATGTTACGGTAGCACAGTAAGCTAAGCACCAGCTAAAACGCTAGGATCCCCAAACCATTTCTGGAGTACGAAGGGGGGCATCGCTAATTTAAATCACAACTCATGCTTCGATATATAAAAAAGGGACCATAGTAGTTAACCGTTAGCTAGTCACGTTGGAGAAGAAAATTTAATAAAAATAAAAATCAATCAAATCAAATTCCTTCTTCAAAAAAGAGAAGACGGCAC
>Ga0307510_10003201_pt1 | contig 19017 bp, 17 predicted proteins | sample 12_EM_MG_FD_207224 | JGI IMG/M metagenome (GOLD analysis project Ga0307510, IMG submission 207224) | Populus trichocarpa ectomycorrhiza microbial communities from riparian zone in the Pacific Northwest, United States - 12_EM | ecosystem: Host-associated > Plants > Roots > Unclassified | place...
CAAATCTTACGACCAGATCATACACTACGTTCATAAAGCTTTAATTGCGGGACGCAAGGTGCACATCCTGCCACCCTATCGCCCCGAAAACAAAATAAAGCTGGCCACCTGGTTCAATACCAGCCTCGATGATGTTAAAGATTATATTTCTGTAAAACTGATTAAAGCGGTGATCGCGCAGCGGGTGATCAAAACACCGCTGGAAATAGCCGAGATGGAAAAAGCCGTATCCATCAGTGTGGATATGATGATGGCCGTGATACAGCATACCCGCCCCGGAATAAAAGAATATGAACTGGTAGCCAAAGCACACGAAACAGCTATTGCCAATAACGCACACCTGGGTTATCCTGCTATAATCACCACCCACGGACAAACCCTGCATACCCATTACTACGGCAACATTTTGCAGGAAGGCCGCATGGTGTTAAGCGATATCGGTGCCGAAAATGCCATGCATTATGGCGGCGACCTTACCCGCACATTCCCTGTCGGGTGCAGCTTCACCAGCCGGCAAAAAGAATTGTATGAGGTAGTGCTCAACTCCATGGATCATGCCATCAGCATGCTGAAACCGGGTATGAGATATAAGGACATCCACCTGGCCGCCTGCCAAAAGCTGGTAGAAGGATTAATCCAGGTGAACCTGATGAAAGGCGACCCTGCCGAAGCCGTGGCAGCCGGCGCGCACACCATGTTTTTTCAATGCGGATTGGGGCACATGCTCGGCATGGATACCCATGACATGGAGGACCTGGGCGAACCATACGTAGGCTATACCGATACGTTAAAAAAGGAACTATCTATATTCGGATTAAAATCCCTGCGCCTGGGACGTGAACTGGAGGCAGGTTTTGTGCTGACGGTAGAGCCCGGCATCTACATCATCCCCGAACTGATAGACCGCTGGCAGGCCGAAAAGAAATATGCCGATTTTATCAACTACGACGTATTGAACACCTATCGCGATTTTGGCGGTATCCGCATCGAGGATAATTTCCTGATCACCGATACAGGTCATCACCTGCTTGGCAAGTATCTGCCTAAAACTTTGAAAGAGATTGAAGGGTTAAAGGGATAATAATCTGCGTAGAAAACAACCCGTCATCGAGGTACGAAGCAATCTCTACTTAGGACATTCAAGCTATGCGAGTTCTAGACCTTGCTATCCGCCCTGTACAGCATAGAGATTGCTTCGTACCTTACAGCAATGACGCTTTTTCTATTTACCCATTGCTGGCGTTACCGGCAACAATTTAATTATTCGGCAATCTTTTTAAACACCATCTTTTATAACCGTCAATTTAACAAGAAAATAAAATCACTTTCAATACACTTAGTAACCCGAAGTAAAACCACCCTAAATTGATCTAAATATTGCGTAATTTTTACACTAAGGCACTAAATGATCGAAAATAATTAACATTTATTTAACAAAAATGTGAACTTTTATTACACTATTGCGTAAAAGTTTTTATTACATTTGTATTCTTAAACAAACACTACCTAAATTAACCAAAGGAAAGGGGCGTAAATTATGATACAGAGAGCAGCATTTTATCCTGAACGTCAGTTCCATTTATTGATCAATTTCAATGATGATGAGCGCAGTTTGGCTGTTTTGCCAGACGAATCAGGCCAATTCCTTGTGGTTGACCAGGGCAAAATACTTGGTAAACTTGGGTTCGACAAACAATTGAACTGCGTATCATGCGACTGCGAACTGGACGAGAGGATCATCCACCAACTACACGCGGGTATTAAAAATCATTACTCGTAACCAACACTATTGTTGCAGCGGATTATTCATAGTTCCCGCAAACAGGATTAGACCGGTCTTCATTTCCCTGATCACAAACAAGAAGGGGTGATCTATGGTTACTGGTGGCGGGTTTAAAATTGCGGTAACACCTATTACAACAGAGGTTACCGCCGCTGCTTCGGTACCGGTTTCATCAACAGCAACAAACGCCTTATGCTGCACCTTGGTAATCTGCAGTCCACCAAAAGGGTTGATCCCTGTAAAATCAGCAGAACCCGAAAAAGCATTTCCCATACCCAATTGACTTAAAGCACCATTCAGTAAAATATCGTAGCTGAACTTGAACTTGGGCATTATAACATCGCCATTTTGCTGTAGCAAACCACTCATCCATCTATGCCAGGTTAGGGTATCTAAATTGGCAACAAGGTTACTTAAGGTAGTATTACTATTAGGTGATACGATCACCATACTGAATTTATTATTGATATAAGGCAATTCGACCACACTGGCATCACTCCCTGTATATGTTTTATAATTCACTTTGCCCTGCATAAAACTGGCCTGCACAGTGCTGTTATCAGGCAAGTAAAATGCCTGGTTATGTGTTTGTGCCTGGTCAAACTTAGTATCCCACACGCTTTTGAAATAAATAGCATTGATCAGGTACATGATATCATCCGGGGATATCTGGTCCACAATAGTTGGTATCTTCCCATGGGTTTGATCGTTCACCCAATTATTGATCGTAGCCGTTGATGATGGGTTATTAAAATCCAGTGCCTCTATCTTTGCGTGAAAATAATTACTGTCGGTTGATATAAACTGAGGCAATACACTAAACCCCTGCCTGTACCAAATTGAATTGGCAATATTCAGCGTTGTATTTGGGTCGACTTTAGGCAATTCGGTAATCAGCTTATTAAAATAACCGTTCACTTCATCCTGGGTAAATCCGCCAAAGCCAAGTGTATTGTTGATTGCCTCCAGTGTAGCCCCTTTGGCGCCATTGCTTGTCATCCCCAGGGCCATGCTTACACTCAGGGGCGACGTAAACAGGTTGGCGTTACTGGTATTGGTTGCCTGTATGGTTTTAAATAAGTTAAAAGTAAACGCATTATCTGCTGCGGCGTTCTGTTGTTCCGTGGCATTTAGGTCCAGGTTGATACCAGTCCCAAGGTTAGGTTTTACAAGGCGCTTGCCGCATGATGCTATCAAAATAACTAAAAGCAGAAGGCCGGGCAGCAGATGAATGCGTTTCATAGGATTAGGTTTTGTGGGTTAATTAAAACTATCTCACTCAATAATTAGCATTACGGAGGCCCGCAACGGATTGATACAATGGCAGTAAAATAATTATTACATATTTTGATAGCAGCGTTTTAATTCTAAATTTACTTCGTCTCCATTATTAAACCTTCATTTATGAAAAAAAACAGCCTTGGCATTATTGCTTTATTTCTATTAACGTCCGTCAACCTGTTTGCACAATCGGGCAAGGTATATGATAACCTTAGCCTGCCAAGCAAAATTTTAAAAGGCGAGCGCAAATACGCGGTTTACCTGCCGCCTGATTATGAAACGTCAGACAGGAGCTACCCCGTGCTTTACCTGCTGCATGGCTCGGGCGACGACCAAACCGGCTGGGTACAATTTGGCGAGGTATTGAATATAACAGATAAGGCCATTAAAGACGGTACCGCCACTCCGATGATCATCATTATGCCCGATGCCAATACCGGCCGTCGCGGATACTTTAATGACCCTAAAGGCGACTGGAACTACGAGGACTTCTTTTTTAAGGAACTGTTACCTTATGTCGAAAAGAAGTACCGCATCAAAAGCGATAAACATTACCGTGCTGTGGCTGGCCTTTCTATGGGCGGCGGTGGCAGCTTTGTCTATGCCCTGCATCACCCTGAAATGTTTTCTTCGGCATGCCCGTTAAGCGCATCCACCGGTCCGATGACAGTCGATGATGCAAAAAAACAATTGATCAGGAACAATCCAACTATTGCTGATTCAGTAGTTACCAATTATTATAACCACCATAGCGTGCTTGCTTTGATAAACAACATACCCGACGATCAGAAAAAAGCCGTGCGCTGGTATATTGATGATGGTGATGATGATTTTCTATATGAGGGGAATTGCCTGGTACATATCGCTATGCGTAAGAAAGAAATACCACACGAGTTCCGCATCCGCGACGGTGGCCACACCTGGACCTACTGGCGCGAATCGCTGCCCGAGGTGCTGGCGTTTGTATCGCAGGCGTTTCATCAGTATTGATTCAAAAACGGGGATCACTTCACTATCACCAGCTCACTATAAGTAAGCTCCTTACCCCGCGTTTTCTTATTCAAAAAACCAGGTTTAAGGCGTGATATCCAATACCGTTCAAAAGTTTTTACCGGCTGTATTTGCCAGCCTTTTGCTTTTAACCCATTAATAATATCCGTTTGCGCGAACAACAAATAGGGTTTGTGAGGTACGGGTCCGCTCCCATCTGGCGCAATATTGATTAAAGGTTGATCGAGATAAAATTCCATCGCAAAAGGCACATCACCACTTTGAACTACGGGCAATTTATCCGGGTTATTTTCATTGATATAAAAGGCGGCCTGCGTCAGCGCCTGGTAGTGCAGCAACGACGGATAAAATGCAAGATTGAGATACAGGTTCACAATAAATGATGCCAGCAATGTCCTGAAACCTATCCGCCAGAGTGTATTGTCTGTAATTTCTATTGGTAAAACTATCCATAGCCCAAATAAGGCAAAAAGAATAAGATCAATCACCCTATTATAAGCCTCCGGCCCGAAAAAGTCATTCAGCACCACGGTCAGCACAAATAATAAACCAATAACAATAGCCTGGGTTACAACCACCGCGCGGATGCTCTTTTTAGAACTGAGCCGGTACAGGTATTGCGCTGTAATGATGGCAAAAAACGGGAATACAATATTCAGGTAATGCGGCAACTGGAATTGCGATGCCGAAAAAACCAGGAAGGTAAGCAGCGATCCGCAGATACAATACCATTCTTCGTTTTGTACATTTTTAATGCCTTTGCGGATAAACTGGAATATGGCCGTAAACAGCAAAAGCGACCAGGGCAAAAACGCCCACAAAGTGGTATGAATGAAAAAGCTCGGGTCACCATGGCCCTTGATAGGCCCGGTATTAAAGAACCGTCCAAACTGGCTGTCCCAATAGAAAAACCGGATACCCGAAACACCCTGATGCCCGAAAACGACCTTCTCAGGATGCAGATCGAACTGTTCGTACAGGCAATACAGCTCGGGCAGGGTAAAGATCATGGTCAATACAATAGCCACAAGCGACCGCCAGCTAAACAACTGTTTCCATTGTTTGGTGATGATGAAATGCCCGGCTATTGCTCCTCCAATCGGTATTAGCGCAAACATCCCTTTGGTCATCACCGAGCAAGCAGCAAAAGCGCACCCGGCCAACAAATGCCAGAAGTTGTTTTTACTATACGCCTTATACAAATGATAAACGGATGCGATTACCAGGCCGGTTAAATAAGGTTCGGCACGTACATCGTAATCAGAAATAACAATATGCTGCGCCGTAAGCAGTATCAATGCCGACCATAGTGCCACCTCTTTATTATACAGATCTTTGGCGAACAGGTAAGTATACCATACGCCCATCATCATAAACAATATCCCCGGCAGCTTATACGCCCAGGTAGTAAAACCAAACAGGTTAAATGATAGTGCAGTGACCCAGAACGGAAAATGCGGCTTATCAAGCCAGTCGGCCCCCTGCGCGTAAAGGTTAATGTAATCGTGCTTTAGCACCATGGTTTTGGCAATAGTGGCATACAATGTTCCATCGGGCCCGATGATGGTGATGAATATCCCGCTGAAGTTTACAAAAACAGCCATTGCAATAAAGATGTATAGCCATTTGTAGTTAGTAGCGGTGGTTTGTTCGTTCACGGGGGTAAAGGTAATATCGAATAACGAATTCTGAATAATGAATATCGAAGTTAACAATTCATCATTCGATATTCCTTGTTCAGTGTTCGATATTTTGTAAAACAAATATTACTTCTCCCAGCTTCTGTTTTATACAAATTTCCCTAACTTCAAATCAAAAATCATCAGCCATGCAACGTCGTAGTTTTTTGTTGAACACTGCCTTAGCCGCAGGAGCCTTTACCCTGCTCGGTAAAAAAAGTTTCGCCTCATCATTTTTCGATGACCCGGTACAATTCAAACCCTTACGCGGTAACGTAGGTATGTTCGCCGAAAAAGGCGGCACAATCGCCTGGTTAACTAATAAAGAAGGCATTGTTGTTGTTGATGCCGAGTTCCCGGAACAAGCCAATCACCTGATAGCAAAGTTGAAAGATCAATCCGATAAGCCTTTTCAGTGGCTCATTAACACCCATCACCACGGCGATCATACGAGCGGGAATATCGCTTTCAAGGGCTTGGTGAAGAACGTGGCCGCACATGCCAATTCGCTTACTAATCAAAAGAATTCCGCAGTCGCACAAAAGAAAGAAGATCAACAACTATATCCCGATATCACCTATACCGATACCTGGAAAATAAAGGTGGGCGACGAAAGCATCCGTGCCTATTATTTCGGTCCCGGCCATACCAATGGCGATAGCATGATCCATTTTGAGCATGCCAACGTGGTGCATATGGGCGACCTGGTATTCAATCGCCGTTATCCGTTTATCGACCGCAGCGCAGGAGCATCTGTAAAGAACTGGCCCATGACTTTGGAGATGGCCCAAAAAACATTCAGCAAGGATACCATTTTCGTATTCGGCCATGCTTTTGACCCACTTAAAGTAACCGGCAATATGGAGGATATTAAGGCCATGCAAAACTTTATGGAAAAACTGGCCGACTTTGTGCAAACCAGCATTAAAGCCGGGAAAAGTAAAGAAGAAATATTACAGGCGAAATCCATCCCTGGTATAACAGACTGGCAGGGCGATGGTATCGACAGGGGATTAACTGCTGCTTACGAGGAGTTTACCGCATGAAGATAATTTCAGTCATCCTGTTTTTTTTCCTGCCTTTTTCATCACAAAAAGAACTGAATTCAACTACACTGCTGCAAAAGATGTATGCCCGTTATCATGGCAAATGGCACAGTAGCTTATCATTTAACCAAACTACCGAGAGGTATAATAAGGATAGCCTCGTAAAATCGGATACCTGGTATGAACGTATCGCTTATCCGGACATGCTCAGGATAGACATTGGTGGCGTTAAATCCGGTAATGGCATTATTTTCAGGAAAGATTCGACCTACGTGTTCCACGATAACAAAATAACCAGGTCGCTCAAAAACGAAAACGAGCTGATCTTCTTTTTAGGCGGATTGTATTTTGTGCCCTTTAATGATGTGCTCGCCCATTTTAAGGCTCTGCATTATGATCTATCCAAATTTCACGCCTCAACCTGGAAAGGTAAGCCTGTTTATGTAATAGGTGCCGATACAGACGACGAAAAAGTGAACCAGTTGTGGATAGACCAGGACAAGATGGTGCCCGTGCGTTTCATTAAATATGATGACAACAGCAAAGAAGAAGGCTTTTTTGAAGATCACATCGCACTAAAAAATGCCTGGAGCGAAACCAAATGCAGTTTTTACATCAACGACAAACTGTTGCAGGTAGAAACTTACCACGATGTAACCCCCGGCGGACCGATAGACAAAAGCATCTTTGATCCGGGAATGATGGGGAAATAAACCGTGGTCATCCTGAACTTGTTTCAGGATCCCACATGCTGAGTGAACATCATGCTGGCAACCTGTCCTGTGAGATGCCGAAACAAGTCCGGCATGACCTTAAATAAAAAAACAACAAAACCGATATGCTTAAAAAACTAACCCTCCTCCTTTTCTTACTTCCGGTCATTGCATCGGCCCAAACCAAACAATTTATAATCCCCCTATGGGAAAAAGGCGCGCCCGGCTTCGAAAAGCTGCGTGATGTTCCCGAACAGGCTAAGGACTATTGGGTAAAGAACATTAATAACCCTACCCTTACCGTGTTCTTGCCCCCAAAAGATAAGGCAACTGGATCAGCAGTGGTAATCTGTCCCGGCGGTGGGCACAGGTTGCTGGTTTTTAATGCGGAAGGAATGGAACCGGGCAAATATTTAAGTGACATGGGCGTAGCCGTGTTTGTATTAAAATACCGTTTGGGCCGCGATACTAATTCACCTTATAAAATTGAAATCAACGCCAAAGAGGATGGCTGCCGCGCTATGCGACTGGTGCGAAGCCGTGCCGCTGAGTTTGGTATCGACCCCAACAAGATCGGCATGATGGGTTTCTCGGCAGGCGGCGAAGTAGTGGATATGGTTGCTTTTGAACCCAATTCGGCCAATAACGATGTGATTGACAAACAAAGCGCCAAACCAAACTTTCTTATCCAGATATATCCCGGTCCTTTGTATATACCGGACAATATCCCGGCAGATTCGCCTCCTGCGTTCCTATTGGCCGCAAATGACGACGCCTGCTGCTCGCCATCCGTGGTCAGGTTGCTGGAAGCTTATAGAAAAGCAAAAGTACCTGTCGAGGTTCACCTGTATACCAAAGGCGATCACGGCTTTAATATGGGCAATCGTTCAAGGTTAAAAACCATCAACACCTGGCCGCAGCGACTGGCAGATTGGCTATCAGATAATGGTTATTTAAAATCGACAGATAGGCCAATGGAAGTGAAATAAAAATTGTTGTAAGGTTGGAAAGTTGTAAGATTGGATACTTAGATGCAAAAAGAAAAAACAACTTCCCAACTTTATACCTTTATAAAGCAGGAGGACATCACGAATGGGAAATTTCCAGGAAATAATAAATGCTGAGACACCGGTACTGATCGATTTTTCGGCCGAATGGTGCGGACCATGTAAAATGATGCCGCCAATATTAAAAGAGGTAAAAGATAAACTGGGCGATAAGCTCACCATCATCAAAATAGATATCGACAAAAACCCTTCAGCCGCCCGTGCCTACAACATTAACAGTGTCCCTACCCTGATGCTGTTCAAAAAAGGTGAAACCAAATGGAGGCAAAGCGGTGTGGTGCAGGCTACACAGTTGACGAAGGCGGTAGAGCAGTTTTTATAACCGCTTCAATATTTACTCACAACTCTACAAATAACTCAGCCACCACTGATCATGTGTTTTCTTGTAATTACTAAACCAGCGGCAAGGGAAATACAGGATGAAGATCACTAGTAGCCATATCCCATATACCCCCAACAAACTCACCCGAAAACCCTCAGGCTGAAACAGGATCGGCTGTTTTGGGTTGATGATCTGGTTGGTATGATAACCCCAGGCAAAAAATAAAATAACAGTAAGCAGCCTGATCAGGTACCAGTGGCACAGGTAGTAAAAAAACGGCACATTGCCATAAACGACAATTATATCGGTGAGCCTGCTTTTTATACGCTCTGTTACCGATAGCACAACCAAAGCCGTACCAATTGTCACGCACAAATACAACAGTGAGCATGGGTACTTGGTAACATTAAAGAATGAAATAATACTCAATGAGGTTGTTTTTTGAACAGCCCATGGATTTGGATCGCCATAAATATTAAAATACCTGAATACCAGGAAAAACAGCAATGTCCCCAAGCCCGAATACAGCAATATCTTTCTTCTTCTAACCGCATCAAAGGTCTTTCTATAAAGCTGGCCAAAGCCATAGCCAATAAACATCACAGATGCCCAGGGCAAAAGTGCATAGGCCACCAGCATACCGCGGTTGGCACCAAAAGGGACAAAAGCGCCAAACCCGGCACCCGAAAATAACATTTTACCGGCTACCGTATTATTGATAAAATCTACTTTGTCAATATCAAATATATTGTGCCCGAGAAGTATGATCACACCAATAGCTACTATTGCTTTAACAGGCACTCTAAGCCTTACCATGAGGCCCAACAATATCATACTGCCCCCTATCGCCCATATTACCTGTAAAATAAATACATTATAAAACGGGTTAAGCGTAATGGCAAGCGTAATAAGCGCCACTTCTACAACGAGCAGCCATAAGCCACGCTTTATTAAAAATAGCCCCAATTGATTTTCTGTACGCCTTGTACCAGCCAGGTAAGCCGACATACCGCTCAAAAACACAAATGACGGCGCACAAAAGTGGGTGATAAACCTGGTGAAGAACAGAATTGGTGTAGTCACCGCAAGGTCTGTCGGCTCGGGCGATGCATGGAAAAAATCACGGATATGGTCGATGGCCATGATCAGCATCACCGCACCGCGTAATATATCAATGGATTCAATACGGTGTTTTGGCGCCGGCAAAGTAGTTGTTGTCATTGTGAAGGATTGAGTTATAATAGCGAATATAAAAAAAGATTCACTCAACCTAAGGTTATGAATATAAAATAGTTGCAGATCATCCTCTTAAAGTTTTATAAATAACTCAGCCACCATTGGTGATGTGTGCTTTTATATTTACTATACCAGCGGCAAGGAAAATATAAGATGATTATTACCACAAGCCATACTACATAAACACCGAAAAGATTAAACCCGAAGTCATCCGGCTGAAAATAATTTCGTCTGTGCGGGTTCACTATCTGGCTGTTATTAAAGCCGGATATATAGAAAACAATGATATTGAGGGCTTTGATCAGGTACCAATGGCATAGGTAATAAAAGAACGGCACATTACCATATACGATCAATATAGCCGCGAGTTTATTAGATATCTTTTCCGTTAACGACAATATAATAAGTGCAGGGCCTAGTGTTATGCTCAGGTATAAGAGCGAACACGGGTACTTGGTAACATTAAAAAATGCTATAATACTCAAAGCCATAGTTTTTTGAACCGACCATGGCGAAGGATCGCCATAAATGTTAAAATATCTGAAAACAAGAAAAAAAACGATCAGCGACAATCCTGAATACAGTAGTATTTTCCGTCTTTTAACCACATCAAATGTTTTCTTATACAGCGATCCGAAAGCATAACCTATCAACATTACGCCCGTCCACGGCAAAAGCGCATAGGCCATAGCCAGGCGGTGGCCGTTACCAAGCGGCCAAAAACCCGCCGGTCCGCGGCTTGTAGTTAAAAGTAACTTACCTAAAAAAGTATCTGTAACTGCGTGGACTTTTACAACATCAAATATATTGTGCCCAAAGAATATGACCAGGCCGACAATACCAATTACCTTCGATGACGCCCTTAGTGCGACCAGCACGCCTAAAACAATCATGCTTCCGCCAATGGCCCATATTACCTGTAATATAATCACTGAGAAAAAAGGGTTAAGCGTTATTGCAAACGTGATGACGACCAATTCAATCATTATTAGCCATAAGCCGCGTTTGATCAGGAACATGCTCAACTGGTTCTCTGTCCTGCGCGTCCCGGCCAGGTAGGCTGATACACCGGTAAGCAAAACAAACGTTGGCGCACAAAAATGCGTTATGAAACGTGTGAAAAACAATAGCGGTGTAGTTATCGCCAGGTCATTCGGTTCCGGGTGCCCGTAATGAAAAAAATCCCTTACATGATCTATTGCCATGATCAGCATTACCGCGCCTCTTAGTATATCAATAGATTCAATACGGTATTTTGACGTTGCCATTGGATTTGCAGTCATTGTGCTGGTTATTAGGGTTTAACGAAGATATAAACATTTACCGCAATTTGCCTGGGTTCAGTATTTTTAGCTTTTTCAAACCCATTTTTAGGCCCATTTTAAACTTATTTAAAAAAAATTAGTCATAAATAAGTTATTGTGTTAATTTTACACATAGACCAATTCAAACCAGGAAAATTATGACTACCAGGCGTTCATTCTTGAAAACCTCGGCCTTACTTTCGGCCGGGATATTAGTTGCCCCTAAATTATTCGCTTACGATAAAAAATATATCGGCCTGCAATTGTACACCGTTCGCAATGCGATGGCAAAAGACGTACCGGGCACTTTAGCAAAGGTGGCGCAGATAGGTTATACCTCTGTTGAAGCCAGCTACGGCGATGGCAAATATTACGGGCTCAACCCGCAAGCTTTTGCCGCTCTTTTAAAACAAAACGGCTTGATTATGCCGAGCAGTCATTACCTTTTAGGTGAGGCTAGCAAAGGCAAGGGCACCATTTTAAATGATTGGGACAAAGCTGTAGAAGATGCGGCATCTGTTGGCCAAAAGTACATGGTTTGCGCATGGCTGGCGCCATCTGAACGTGGCAACCTTGACCATTACAAAAAACTGGCCGAAGACTTTAATAAGGCCGGCGAGACTTGTAAGAAAGCAGGTATACAGTTCTGCTATCACAACCACGATTTTGAATTTATACAGGAGGATGGTAAATATCCGTATGAAGCCCTTCTGGAAAATACAGACAAGAACCTGGTAAAAATGGAGATCGATCTTTACTGGCTCACCAAAGCTAACCAAGACCCAATTGCACTTATCGAAAAACATCCGGGCCGTTTTCCGCTTTGGCACACAAAGGATATGGATAAAACCGAAAAGAAGATGTTTACCGAGGTTGGTAACGGCATTATCGACTTTAAAAAGATATTCGCCCACGCAAATAAAGCTGGGTTAAAATACTTCTTTGTAGAGCAGGATATCTGTCCGGGCGATCCATTTGACAGTATTACGCAAAGCATTACTTACATCAAAAAGAACCTCGTATAAAACCTAAATTGACTAAACTGATGTGAAGCCGGGCTTGAGGAGCCCGGCTTGTTTGTTTTAGTGCATTGTTAAAGTACGCTCAATTTGCTCCAATGATTTTCCCTTGGTTTCAGGCATTACTTTTAAGACAAATATTAATTGCAGAACCATCATCCCCGTAAAAAACAGGAATGTCCAGCTTTCACCTATTTTGCCCGTTATATAAGGAAATGAAAAAGCAATTAAGGTGGCCATTACCCAGTGCGTGCTGCTGCCAAGCGTTTGCCCCTTTGCCCTCACCTGATTGGGGAATATCTCTGAAATAAATACCCAGATAACCGCCCCCTGTGAGAAAGCGAAGAACCCGATATAAACCATCAGGTAAATAGCGACCATTGTGCCGGAGTTCTTTCCAAGGAAAGAATAGGATACCAGTCCCAACGTAACAATAAGACCAAAAGAGCCGATCAGCATTAATTTCTTACGGCCTATTTTGTCAATAAAGCCGATGGCGATCATGGTGAAGATCAGGTTCACTAATCCAATACCGGCAGTAGATAATAAAGAAGAGCTCTTCTCAAGTCCTGCAGCCGTAAAAATCCGTGGCGCATAATAAATAATGGCATTTATGCCCGACACCTGGTTAAAAAATGCGAACAGTACGGCTAGCATTACAGGAAAGCGATACCGGGGGTTAAACAGGCCCTCTGCATTCACATCGGTAACCTCTTCGTTCCTGGAGTCGATAATACTTTGCATTTCTTCCTCGTACGTATCAGGGTTAATAATTTTTAAAGTTTCCCTGGCTTCGTCATTTTGCGATTTATGTAAGATAAGCCAGCGCGGGCTCTCAGGAACAAACCTAAGCAGCACTAAAAATATAAAGGACGGAACAGCCATTATGCCAAGCATTAACCGCCACGAATCCTGGAACATCAGCCCGATCACGTAATTTGAAAGGTAAGATATTAATATCCCGAATACGATGTTGAACTGGAAAAGTATCACCAACCTGCCCCTTGCTTTGGCAGGCGCAATTTCGGAGATATAGATTGGTGCAATAACCGATGAAACCCCTACGCCTAAGCCACCGAGAAAGCGAAGTACAACAAACACGTACCAGTTGGTTGCAACCGCAGTACCCAGCGAGGCAAAAAGGAATATAAAGGCGATAATGATCAATGACTTTTTACGGCCGAGGCTATCCGCAGGTATCCGGCCAAAAAGTGCACCGGTTACGGTACCGATCAGCGCGATAGAAATAGTAAAACCGTGCTGCAGATCGGTGAGGCTCCAATATTTTTGAATAGCCTGTTCCGCACCCGAGATCACAGCTGTATCAAAGCCAAAAAGGAATCCGCCCAGTGCGGTAATTATTGACCATGCAATAACTTTTCTTTGAATCATAATAGAGGTTTTGTAATTGATTGAAATCAAATATAATTTTAACTTCCATTTTATCTCATGTTTTAATAAAATAAAAAAGCCGGGATATAACGCCCGGCTTCATTTTGATCAAATCAGTATTACTTTGCTGCAAGAATATTTAACTTCTCAATAACTGGAGGCTTGGCAAGCAGCCGGTCGGCATTGGCCATTAACGCAGCAGCTATTTGTCCGCTTAAATGCGCATCCCTGCCCTCTTCGGCTTCGAACGTATCAAAAATACCAAATATAGAATCATCGATCTGCCAGGCATACCAGCTAATGGTACCTGTTTCTGCCTCGGCCAATGGTAATGCGCTTTTCAAAAAGTCGGCTAATTCCTGTTCCTTACCCGGCTTTGCCTGCAGCCAGGCCAATATTCCTACTTTTTCCATTTTCTTGTTAGGTTATTGATGTCCAGATATAACAAACTTACGCGGCAGTAGTTGATGTGATATTCGAAAAGGTTTGTCATTTTATTAGGGGAATTAATCCGGGCAGGCACCGAATTTATTTTGTAACTTATGCCATCCATTCTAAGAAGCATATTTAACACCCTATTCACAAATGCACCAGGGCAGCATATTCAGGCCTAAAATAATCGATACCCTTAAAGATTATACCTGGGCAAAGTTCTATAAAGATGCTATAGCTGGTATAATTGTCGGCATTGTTGCCTTACCATTAGCTATCGCTTTTGCCATTGCCTCCGGTGTCTCGCCCGAAAAGGGACTTTTTACAGCCATTATTGCAGGTTTTGTGATATCAGCTTTAGGGGGCAGCCGTGTACAAATTGGCGGTCCGACAGGCGCATTTATAGTGATCGTGTATGGCATTGTTCAGCAGTTTGGAGTTAACGGACTGATCGTGGCCACTTTCATCGCCGGTTTACTGCTCATTATAATGGGTATTGCCAAATTGGGCAGCATTATCAAATTTATTCCCCATCCTTTGATCGTTGGCTTTACTACCGGCATTGCGTTGATAATATTTTCCTCGCAAATGAAGGATTTCTTTGGGCTAAAAATGGGTAGCGTACCCGCTGATTTTATTAACAAATGGATAGCCTACAGTCATAATATTTCATCAGTAAATATTTATGCGATAATTATCGGTGCAGCAACACTTGGCATTATATTGCTGTGGCCAAAATTAACTCATAAAATTCCCGGCTCCCTTGTGGCCATTCTTGTTACTACTCTGGCAGTCTATTTTTTCAAATTACCTGTTGAAACTATTGGCAGCCGTTTCGGGGCCATACCTTCTGCTTTGCCCACGCCGGTTATACCCGGCATCAGCTGGCCAGTGATCCAACAGTTGATCAAGCCCGCGTTTACCATAGCCCTGCTTGGCGGTATCGAATCCTTATTATCAGCAGTAGTGGCCGACGGCATGATGGGCGGAAACCACCGTTCAAACACAGAGCTGATTGCCCAGGGTATCGCCAATATCTGCTCCTCCATTTTTGGTGGCATCCCTGCAACCGGGGCCATAGCACGCACTGCTACCAATATCAAAAACGGAGGACGCTCACCTGTTGCCGGAATGATTCATGCTTTGGTTCTATTTGCGATCCTGTTGTTTGTAGGGAAGTGGGCCGCTTATATTCCTATGGCCACACTTGCCGGAGTGTTGATCATAGTAGCTTATAATATGAGCGAGTGGCAAAATTTCATTTCGATCATGAAGGTATCAAAAAGTGATGCTGCAGTATTGTTAACAACTTTCTTTTTAACTGTATTAATAGACCTCACGATTGCCATTGAAATTGGGATGATACTGGCCGCGTTCCTGTTTATGCGGAACATGATGAAGTCGAGCTTTGTAGAACATCTAAATATTACATCAAATGATAACAACGATGATTTAAGTAAAGATGTCCTACCTAAAGGTGTTGATGTTTTCGAGATCAACGGGCCATTATTTTTCGGTGCCGCTTACAAATTCAAGGACGCCATGCGGCAAATTGAAGCCCCGCCCCGAGTATTGATCATCCGTATGAAAAATGTGCCGGTAATTGATGCTACCGGTATCCATGTGTTACATGACGTATGCGACGGGATCAAAGTAAATGGAACAAAACTCATCCTGACTGAAGTGACCAGCGAGCAAGTAATGTTTGAATTAAAAAAGACCAGGTTATTATTTCAAATCGGGAAAGCAAATGTTACAGATACCTTTGAAAAAGCTATACAACGGAGTAATGAAATTTTACTAAATAAACATTGACACATTAAAACAAATACCCATTACGCGCTGTATTATTTTAACCAATCACCAAGTTATGAAATACGCATTCATTTTGGGTTCAAACTCATTCATCGTACCCGGCAACACTTTGGTTTATAGCGATCACGGTCAAACAATTGATTTCTTAAGGATCACCTCTATTTATCATGACAGGCCGGCCGGACAAGGGGAGTCTTCGCTGACCATTGACCTGGATATAAAAGATACCGATGGTTCTGAAATTAAATTAGAGAGCAACAAGCCTATTCAAACTGCTAAGGCTGATATTGCCGAACACCGCGACAAGCTACATATTACACGTGGCGATGGCACAACTATAATTGATGTACATCAACTTGATGATGTATCGGCTATGCGGCTGGAGCATAATATTATTGCCGAACTGGAAGTGCATTCTCCTGTAGCCGTGATTCGTGTCCGCGGTAGTTTTATGGTAAACGACCTGCATATCGAGATCGACAACGAAAAGCTGTTTGTAAATGGCAACTCCTATGCAAACTCAACTCTTGCAGGTAAACTCAATTTACAGTTCACCAATACAAGCGTAGTGTTATAGTTAACGGATTGATCCATTCTTTTTATGCCAGCCCATTACCAGCTTCACCATCTGGTTATAGGTATTAAGTCCTTGCGGCTGGTTATTGGCTTTCAGGAAATCATCATAAAACAGGCTGCTTAGTACGCCCAGTTTACTTTCGTATGATATCCAGTATGTGCGTTCTGTTTTAAAATCATCCAATACCGGTTGCGATATATGCGTGCGCAACTCCTTACGGGCAGTACTATCCTGCCGCCTCAGCGCAAACATAAATTCCTGCACACCCAGATAATAGGCCGAATAGCGCAGCAGCCTGTCGTTTGAATGAATGCCCGCCATAAATCCACCAAAATTAGCTTCATCCTCCGGCCCGAAACCCATTTGGTGCGACATCTCATGGCAGGCTACAAATGGTTTTAAAAAGACGGGCATCTGGTAATTTATCTGCGCCTCAGAGGTAAACGGGTTATAATATCCCGAAGTACCCATATAATTTAACAATGTTGATAGTAGGGACGGCTTTATCCCCGGTTTGAAGGTGTAAAAATTTCCGGAACCTGCCGAAAGCACATTAACAGCTTTTACAGCCGTTTCAAAAATAGCTTTATTGTCCTGCTTCAGATCGGCAGGTGTTATGCGCGCGCGACAACTGTTGGCGCTATCAATCAGCATCGAGGTGACTGATTTCAGATCAGCAGTAGTATAACCGCTGTCGGGAAGATCAAACCGCTGTGTTGCTGATGGTCGGTAATAATTCATCCCCCAAAAAAGGTAAAAGCAGAGAATAAAAATCTGCATGCCTATTATCAATCCAAGAGTAAAAATACCTGCCGCGCGCCATTCACGGCGGATCAGCAGCCGGATGAGTTTAATAGCGGCATAGACCAGGTAACCAACAATGAAGATATAAATAACATCGCCCACGCTAAATGGCAACAGGTTGAGGATGGGATGAAAGACAAAACAAACAGCCTTGTAAAAGCCATGGGAATAATAGCGCTCTATCAGATCAGCATAATCGGCAATAAGCATCAGGATAAATATTACCAGTGCCAGCGCCACTATGGTTATTGTCTTTGATCTGATGGGGTATTTTTTAAAGTTGCGGGCCATTATTGCAAATATAGCATAGTCAACAAAAAAGCCCCCGGATAATTGTCCGGGGGCTTTTCGGTCAAGACGCTTATTTCCTTATTTACTAATCGCAACAGGTACTGCCAGGTTTTCCCATAAAAGAACGATACCGTTACTATTTACCTCGATCTTGAATCTTTCATTCATTGATTTCGATTTCATTGGTACTGCAGTGGCTACCAATACATCTTTCGCCGGATCATCGGTTGTTGAGCCATCCATCTTGATGCCCCACTGACCGGTTTGTGAATTAAAGATTATCTGCCATGCCTTTTCGCCCGGTTTTGTATACAGGCTGTACTTTCCAGCCTTCAGCGTTTTGCCGCCGATTTTGATATCCTTGCTGGTTTCAAATATAGTGGCTTCATTGGCTCCTGTACGCCATACTTTGTCGTATGGTACCAATCCGCCCCAAATTTTTCTTCCCTTAACCGCCGGGCTGCTATAACTAATCTTGATGTCAGATCCCGCTGCTGTTCCCGTGGCAGTTTCAGCAGGGCTTGGTTTTTGGCCGAAAACTGCAGATGATACTAGTAAGGCCAACACAAATAAGGTCAGGGCCTTTAATTGAAATAATTTTTTCATGGTAAGTTTTTATTTGGTTTGAGTAAATATATGTTGAAATTCTGAATGATAATATATGCTAAAATCACTATTAGATTATTTTTTTTATAAAAGTGCCTTTAGTTAACGCCTATTGCAATAAAACCAAATAATAAACAAAATGTTTAACTAATAAGTCACATTGCAATTAGGAATTGACCGAAAGGTTAAACAATTGTTGTGAGTTGGGCTCCCGCTGTAGTGGCGGGGGCTTTTTTTGTGAAAATTCGTTTATTTTTAATACGCAACCAATACAATAAATATTTCGTAATAATTAATAATTTCCTATAGGATATATTTATTAATTTTTACTATATTTATTATAAACACTTACCTCTATTAACATTGGATATTGCGATTTTTACCTTGCTCAGATCACAAGCAATTGAAGTTTTCGGCCTTTTACTTGCAGTGCGCGAATTTGCCACTGCAAAAGGATTGCAAACTGACGTTGACCGGCTAAACAATTGTATTGCCGAAAGCGAGCAAATGTTATCCCTGGCCAATACCCAACTATCCGAATTAGAACAAACAGGCACAACTTACCGGGTCGGTTTTTTTGATACTGTTAACACCCTGTAATTCAACTTTGTAATATTTTATCACAAGTTTGTTACATTT